>Ga0307375_10000047_pt1 | contig 173731 bp, 180 predicted proteins | sample TR1MG_FD_202531 | JGI IMG/M metagenome (GOLD analysis project Ga0307375, IMG submission 202531) | Soil microbial communities from Risofladan, Vaasa, Finland - TR-1 | ecosystem: Environmental > Terrestrial > Soil > Coastal area > Acid sulfate soil | place: Finland: Risofladan, Vaasa...
CATGAACGACCCCATCTGGCGCTAAAATACAAAACGCCTGATGCAGTGCACCAGGCGTCTTTAACTACTTACCTAAGCAGCCTGTGAAAACGACGTCTTACTGTCAACCTAGGTTAGGACGGGACACTGCATAGTATCGGTCTTAATCTGTATGCGAGTTTTCCATGATCGTATTGTTCACTGATTTCGGCGCACATGATCCCTATGCAGGGCAGGTCAAGGCGCGTCTGTCAGTTGAAGCGCCACGACAACTGGTAGTGGATTTGCTGCACCAGGCCCCGGATTTCAATGCTCATGCCGGCGCGCATCTGCTGGCTGCCTTTGCAGCAGGATTTCCACCGGGTAGTGTTTTCCTGGCCGTGGTGGATCCGGGAGTGGGCACCGCCCGCGCAGGTGCCGTCGTTACAGCAGGGGGCCACTGGTATGTCGGGCCGGACAACGGCCTGCTTTCGGTAGTTGCGGGGCGCGATGTGCAGGCCAAAATCTGGCGGATAGACTGGCAGCCAGGCCAGTTATCAAGCACCTTTCACGGACGCGACCTGTTTGCCGTGATTGCGGCTGAAATTGCGCGCGGCGAATTCCCCGATCACAAATTATCGCCAACCGACAAACTACAAGTCGAGTTCGATACGGCAGATCTGCCACGGATAATTTATATCGACCACTATGGTAATGCGTTTACCGGGATTCGCGCAGCAGGTATCTCGCCATCCAGTCGGGTGCGTGTGCGAGGAATGGAATTGGGCCATGGCGAAACGTTTGGACGGCTCGGCAGAGGGCAAGGTTTCTGGTTCAGCAACAGCGTCGGCTTGATCGAACTGGCGGTCAACCGCGGCAGCGCGGCCTCAGATTACGGCTTGCAGGTAGGGGATGAGGTTGCCCTGGTAAAGCCAAATTAGGCGATCAGAATGGCGCGGTAATCATTCACATTGGTACGCGTGGGGCCAGTCACCAGCAAGTCGTCTAAAGCGGCGAAGCAGGTATAGCTATCGTGGCTGGCCAATAATTTTTCGGGATTCATTCCCAGCGCCTGTGCGCGTGACAGCGTATCCGGGGTAATCAGTGCGCCGGCATTGTTCTCGGTGCCATCGATGCCATCGGTGTCGGCAGCCAGAGCGTAAATCGCATCCATGGCCTGCAGTTCGATTGCCAGCGCCAGCAGGTATTCGGCGTTGCGGCCACCACGCCCGCCGCCTTCCGTTGCCACTGTGGTTTCGCCGCCTGACAGCAGTACCAGCGGGCGCGCACTACTGCTGTCGGCCTGGATTTGGCGTACCAGACGGGCATGTGACTGCGCTACTTGCTGCGACGATTGCGTTTCAGACGCATTGACGATGACCGCAGTGATGCCTTGCGCCTGGAAATAGTCGGCGGCTGCGCTGAGCATTTGTGTGGCATTGCCGATGATGTGGTTTTCCGTCCGCGCGAAGCAGGCGTCGCCTGGCTTGGGGGTATCGGCGAACTCGCCTGCGGCACCGCGCTGCAGGTGCGTGTGGACGGCAGCATCGGCCTCGATCCGGAAACGATCGAGTATCGCGAGCGCGTCACCAAACGTGCTGGGGTCGGCACAGCAAGGGCCAGATGCGATATGCGTCGGATCATCTCCCACCACATCGGACAAAATCAACGCATGCACACATGCAGCCCCGGCAGCGCGCGCCAGTTGTCCGCCCGCCAGTTGGGTGAGGTGTTTGCGCACCGTATTGATGTCCTGAATGGTGGCGCCTGAATTGACCAGTGCGCGCGTAACCCCGCGCAGCGACTGCAGGCTGATACCGGCGACCGGCAATGCCAGCAGGCTGGAGCCACCGCCGGATATCAGCGCCAGCAGTAAATCGTTCCGGGTAAGGGTGGCGGCCTGTGCCAGCATGCGTTGAGCGGTCTCTGCGCCGCGCCCATCGGGGAGTGGATGGCTGGCTTCAATGACTTCAATGCGCCGGGTAGGCAGGCTGTGTTGATAGCGTGTGACGACCAATCCCTGTAATGGCGCACTGTCAGGCCAGTGCGCTTCCACTGCGCACGCCATGCTCGCGGCAGCCTTGCCCCCGCCCAGCACCAGCGTGCGCCCGCTGGGCGGGGCGGGTAGATAGGGCGGCACCAGCCGTAACGGATCTGCGCCGGCCAGGGCTGCATGAAACGAGGCAATCAACAATTCGCGCGCGTGGTCGGGCTGCATTTTCAGCGTTTCAGTATAGGTTTCAAATATTGCCCAGTATAACTTGCCGGATTGGCAGCCACCTGCTCAGGGGTGCCGGCGGCGAGAATCTGCCCGCCACCGTCGCCGCCCTCCGGGCCGATGTCCACAATCCAGTCAGCGGTCTTGATCACATCCAGATTGTGCTCGATCACCACCACGGTGTTGCCTTGGTCCGCCAGACGGTGGATCACCTTGAGCAACATGTCGATGTCATGAAAGTGCAGGCCGGTGGTGGGCTCGTCCAGGATGTACAGGGTGCGCCCGGTATCGCGCTTGGACAGCTCCAGTGACAGTTTGACACGCTGCGCCTCGCCGCCGGACAGGGTGGTGGCAGCCTGACCCAGCTGGATGTAGCCCAGACCCACGTCGAGCAGGGTTTGCAGCTTGCGCGCCACCACTGGTACGGCGCTGAAGAAGGCGCGAGCGTCTTCCACCGTCATTTGCAGCACCTCGTGGATGGTCTTGCCCTTGTACTGGATTTCCAGGGTCTCGCGGTTGTAGCGTTTGCCGTGGCAGACGTCGCAGGGCACGTAAATGTCTGGCAGAAAGTGCATTTCCACCTTGAGCACGCCATCGCCCTGGCAGGCTTCGCAGCGACCGCCCTTGACGTTGAAGGAAAAGCGTCCCGGTCCGTAACCGCGTTCACGCGCTGCCGGCACTCCGGCGAACAGTTCGCGGATCGGGGTGAACAGGCCGGTATAGGTCGCCGGGTTGGAACGTGGCGTACGGCCAATCGGGCTTTGGTCGACGTTGATGACCTTGTCGAATAATGCCAGACCCTGGATGTCGGCGTGGGGCGCGGGCTCTGCCGAAGAGCCATACAGGTGCCGCGCCATCGCCGTGTAGAGGGTGTCGTTGATGAGGGTGGATTTGCCCGAGCCGGACACGCCGGTGACGCAAACCAGCAGCCCGGTGGGCAGTTCGAGGGTGACGTTTTTCAAATTGTTGCCGGTGGCGCCGGTAAGCGTGAGCATGCGCTTCGTGTCAGGTGCCCGGCGTGCTTTGGGCAGGGCGATGCTACGCCGTCCTGACAGATAATCACCGGTGAGCGAAGCCGGATTGGCGAGGATGTCGACGGGGGTGCCTTCAGCCACAATCCGGCCGCCGTGCTCGCCCGCGCCAGGCCCCATGTCCACCACATAATCGGCGATGCGGATGGCATCCTCGTCATGCTCCACCACGATTACCGTGTTGCCAATGTCGCGCAGGCGTTTCAAGGTGCCGAGCAGGCGCGCATTGTCGCGCTGATGCAGGCCGATGGAAGGTTCGTCCAGCACATACATCACGCCGGTCAGCCCGGAGCCGATCTGCGAGGCCAGCCGGATGCGCTGTGCCTCGCCGCCGGAGAGGGTATCGGCAGAGCGGTCCAGCGACAGGTAATCCAGCCCGACGTTGTTGAGGAAGGTCAGCCGCGCGGCAATTTCCTTGACGATGCGATCTGCGATGGCTTGCTTGTTGCCAGACAGTTGCAGGTTTTCGAAGAAGGTGAGTGCCTGCTTCAGCGGCAGTGCCGACAGCGCATAAACGGTTTTCCCGCTAATGAAAACGTGGCGCGCCTCGCGGCGCAGGCGGGTACCATGGCAGGAGGGGCAGGGCTTGTTGTTGAGGTATTTTGCCAGTTCCTCGCGCACCACGTTGGAGTCGGTTTCCTTGTAGCGCCGTTCCAGATTTGCAATGATGCCCTCGAACGCATGGCTGCGCGGCTTGCGTTCGCCGGGGTAGCGGAACTCGATTTTTTCCTTGTCGCTGCCATGGAGCAGGATTTGCTGGATGGCAGCGGGCAGCTTTTCGAAAGGGGTTTCCAGATCGAAGCCATAATGCAGCGCCAGGCTTTGCAACATCTGGAAGTAGAACTGATTGCGCCGGTCCCAGCCTTTTACCGCGCCCGACGCCAGCGACAGGTGCGGAAAAGCCACCACGCGCTTGGGGTCGAAATACTGGATGGCTCCCAGCCCGTCGCACTTGGGACAGGCACCCATCGGATTGTTGAAGGAAAACAGGCGCGGCTCGAGTTCCGGAAGTGAGTAATCGCACACCGGACAGGAGAAGCGTGCCGAGAACAGGGTTTCCTTGCCACTATCCATCTCCACCGCCAGCGCGCGGCCATCGGCATGGCGTAGCGCGGTCTCGAACGATTCCGCCAGGCGCTGTTTGGCATCCTCACGCACTTTCAGGCGATCCACCACCACCTCGATAGTGTGCTTCTTGTTCTTGTCGAGTTTGGGCAGGGCGTCCATTTCATGGACTTTCCCGTCAATGCGCACGCGCACAAAGCCCTGGGCGCGCAACTCGTCGAACAGGTCAAGATGCTCGCCCTTGCGCCCGACGATCAACGGGGAGAGGACCATCAGCTTGGTGTCTTCCGCCAGCGCCAGCACGTGATCCACCATCTGCGACACGGTCTGCGCCGCCAGCTCGATATGGTGGTCCGGGCACTGCGGCGTGCCGACGCGGGCGAACAGCAGGCGCAGGTAGTCGTGGATTTCGGTAACGGTACCCACGGTTGAGCGCGGGTTGTGGCTGGTGGCCTTTTGTTCGATGGAAATGGCGGGCGACAGACCCTCGATCAGATCCACGTCGGGTTTTTCCATCAGTTGCAAAAACTGGCGCGCATAGGCGGACAGTGATTCCACATAACGGCGCTGACCCTCGGCATAGAGCGTGTCAAACGCCAGCGACGACTTGCCAGAACCGGACAGGCCGGTAATCACCACCAGCTTGTTGCGCGGCAGGTCGAGGTTGATGTCTTTTAAATTGTGGGTGCGGGCACCGCGAATGCGGATGTATTCCATCTGGTTGCGTGTTCCTGAGTGAATGGAACCAGCGGGGCGCGGATTGCTCAAAAAGAGCTGACATCCCGTGGTTAAATGCATCTTCCGCGTGAAGCGGAAAAGGCTAACCTGTTAATATACCGATTTTTGAGAGCGTGCCCAAATCCATGCAGCCATCCGAAAAAATGACCTCCACCGAGTTGCGCGCCAGTATTGGCCTGGCCAGCATTTTTGGCCTGCGTATGCTGGGAATGTTCCTGATTCTGCCGGTGTTCGCGCTGTATGCCGAGCACCTTCCAGGCGGCGCCAACCACACCATGATCGGTCTGGCGTTGGGCGCCTACGGTCTGACCCAGGCGCTGCTGCAATTGCCTTTCGGCATTGCCTCGGACAAATTCGGGCGCAAGCGCGTAATCTACTTCGGCCTGATCCTGTTTGCCATTGGCAGCTTTGTCGCTGCCAATGCAACGACCATCGAGACCATTATCCTCGGCCGCGTGATCCAGGGTGCCGGGGCGATTTCCGCTGCGGTGACCGCGCTGCTGGCTGATCTGACGCGTGAGGAGCATCGCACCAAGGCGATGGCCATGATTGGCGGCACCATTGGCGTTACCTTTGCAGCGTCGCTGGTGATGGGGCCGGCCTTGTACCAGTTTATCGGTATGCCGGGGATTTTTGCGATGACCGGCATCCTCGCGGCAACGGCATTGGCGGTGGTCAAGTGGGGGGTGCCTGATCCGCTGGTCAGCCGTTTTCATGCAGATGCGGAAACCAATCCGGCCCGCCTTGGCGATGTACTCAGGGATGTCCAGCTATTGCGTCTCAATTTCGGCATTTTTTCGCTACACGCGGCGCAGATGGCGATGTTTGTGGTGCTGCCCTTCGCGCTGCGCAATACCAGTAACCTGGATATCAACCACCAGTGGGAGGTATACCTGCCGGTGGTGCTGGTGTCGTTCGTGCTGATGGTTCCGGCCATCATTTATGGCGAGACACGCGGCAAGTTAAAGCAGGTATTCGTTACCGCCGTGGCGGGGATGCTTGCCGCACAGCTGGCGATGGCGGCCAGCATGCATCACTTCTGGGGTATCGTTGGCGCGCTCACCATGTACTTCATAGCATTCAATGTTCTCGAAGCCACCCTGCCCTCGCTGATCTCCAAACTTGCGCCGACCACCGCCAAGGGCACGGCGATGGGGGTGTATAATACATCGCAATCGCTGGGGCTGTTTTTCGGTGGTGCCATGGGTGGCTGGCTGTCGCAGCACTACGGCTTTTCCGCCGTATTCATGTTCAGTTCCGGGTTGATGCTGGCGTGGCTGGTGGCGGCGGCAGGGATGCGTACCCCGCCGGCGGTGAAAACCCGCATGTTCCATGTCGGGCCGATGGATATCGATGCGGCAGGACAGCTTACCCGCCGCCTCGGTGCGCTGTCAGGCGTGATGGAAGCCGGGGTGATTGCTGAAGAAGGCATAGCCATACTTAAAGTCGCACTGCACGGTTGGGATGAGCAAGGTGCGCGTAATTTGATAGGGGAGACGACATAATGGCATCGGTCAATAAGGTAATTCTGGTAGGCAACCTGGGCAAGGACCCGGAGGTGCGCTATGCGCCAAGCGGCGATGCCATCGCCAACGTGACCCTGGCGACCACCGAAAACTGGAAAGACAAAAACGGTGAGAAACAGGAAAAAACCGAATGGCACCGGGTATCGTTTTTCGGAAAATTGGCGGAAATTGTCGGTCAATACCTGAAAAAAGGCAGCCAGGTGTACGTGGAAGGGCGCATCCAGACCCGCAAGTGGACCGACAAAGAAGGCCAGGAGCGCTACACCACTGAGATTGTGGCCGACAAAATGCAGATGCTTGGCGGCCGTAGCGGCTCGGCCAGCATGGATAGCGATAGCGGCGAGAGCCGCCGCCCCGCCGCCCCGCCCTCGGCGCCCGCATCGAATAGACCGGCCAAATCCAGCGGCACCAGCTTTGACGATATGGAAGACGATATTCCTTTCTAATGGCAGTGACTGCCCAGGTTAAATTTGTCGAGCCGGGCGCAGCAGAAAGTCTCTATACCCGTTTTCTCGATACCCTGACGCGTTTTGGGCGTGAACGTGTGGCGCTGGAGGACATTCGTCAGCCACGCTACAGCTATGGCGAACTACTCAAAATCACGCTGGCGCTGGGGCGGTTGGCGAGTAAAATCACCGCGCCGGACGAGCATGTCGGCGTGTTGATGCCCAACCTCGCCAGCACGGTTTGTCTGATGCTGGGCATGAATGCATTCCGCCGCGTGCCGGCCATGCTCAACTACAGCGCAGGTGTGCAAAATCTGCTCAATGCCTGCACTGCCGCGCAGGTGAAAACCGTTATCACTTCGCGTCAATTTCTCAAAATCGCCGAACTCGAACAGCAGGCTGCCCGCCTGGGCGAACAGGTGCGCCTGGTGTATCTGGAAGACATGCGTGCTGGATTTGGCTGGCTGGATAAAGCCTGGCTGATGGGTTATGCCCTGCGGTTCCCGGCGCGCGCCGCCAGCCCAGGTAATGCGGATGCACAGGCAGTGGTGCTGTTTACCTCGGGCTCCGAGGGCAAGCCCAAGGGCGTAGTGTTGTCCAATCGGGCGCTGCTCGCCAATGTGGATCAAATCTGCGCAGCGATTGATTTTTCCAGGGACGAGAAATTTTTCAATGCGTTGCCGATATTCCATTCTTTTGGGCTGACCGCGGGCGTCCTGCTGCCCTTACTCACTGGTGTGTCCAGCATGCTCTACACCACGCCGCTGCATTACAAGCAGATTCCCGAGATGATTCGTGCACGCGGGTCGACAGTGTTGTTTGGCACCAGTACTTTTTTTGCCAATTACGCAAAATTCGCCGCGGTGGAGGATTTCCGCAGCCTGCGTATCGTGGTGGCTGGTGCGGAGAAGCTGGCCGAGTCGGTGCGCGAGACTTGGCGCAGCAAATTCGGCATTGAACTAATAGAAGGCTACGGTGCGACTGAAACCGCGCCGGTGCTGGCGGTGAATCCGCTGACGGATATCCGCCCCGGCAGTGTGGGACATTTGTTACCCGGGGTAGACGCGCGCTTGGTGCCGATTCCCGGTATCCGTAGTGGCGGCGTGTTGCATGTGCGTGGGCCGAATCTGATGCTGGGTTACTATCGGGTCGAGCACCCTGGCGTGCTGGAGCCGCCGGCGTCAGAAGTCGGGTCGGGCTGGTACAATACTGGCGACGTCGTCGAAATTGACCGCGACGGTTTCGTCCATATTGTTGGCCGCGTCAAACGTTTTGCCAAAGTAGCTGGCGAGATGATCTCGCTGGAAACGGTCGAGGCTATTGCCGCCCAGGCGGCGCCGGAGTTTCAGCATGGTGCGGCAACGGCACAGGACGAACAGCGCGGCGAGGCGATTGTGTTGTTTACCACTGCGCCAGGATTGTCGCGCGAGCGCATGCTGGAGGCGGCGAGAATCATGGGAATGCCGGAAATTGCCGTACCGCGTCGGTTTGAATATATCGAAACCTTGCCTGTGCTGAGCACGGGCAAGGTGGATTATGTGTCATTACAGGCTTTGGCCAGTGGCATATAAGCAGCCGCGTTTAGTTAGCCATCCAGTTTGAATAAAAATAAGATGCAACAAAGGGAGAAACATGCAATCAGTATTCCTGCGTCTGATAACGGGACTCGCGCTGATAGGGAGTAACCCGTTGTGGGCCGATACCGAACAGCTGCCCACAGAGGCGGATTATCTTACCGACTTGCCGGTTGTGCTGTCCGCTTCGCGGCTATTGCAACCCCAGCAGGAAGCTCCGGCTGCGGTGACGGTGATCGACCAGGAAATGATCCGTGCCTCTGGTTTTCGCGAGATTCCGGATTTGCTTCGCTTGGTGCCGGGGTTTAGCGTATCCAATTCCACCGGCAATATTCCGGTGGTGACCTATCACGGCATGAGCGACGCCTACTCGCGGCGCATGCAGGTGCTGGTGGACGGGCGCTCCATATACAACGTCGGCTTTGGTCAGGTGAACTGGCGTGATCTGCCACTGGCGATCGAGGACATCGAGCGGATCGAAGTGGTACGCGGCCCCAACGCCGCAACTTACGGCCCGAATGCGTTTTTGGCGGTCATTAACATCATCACCAAGCACCCCTCGCAAACCCAGGGTAATACCGCGTCCACGACGGTCGGCGACAACAGCGTGCGCGATGGCATGTATCGCTACGGCGGCCAGCACGGCGCACTGGATTACCGTATTACCGTGGCACAGAAGCAGGATGAGCGCTATACCACGCTGCCCGATCTGTCACGTGACCGACTGGTCAACCTGCGTGCGGATTATCGCCTGAATACCACGGATGAGCTGAGTACCCAGGCAGGGTATAGCGAAGGCAAATGGCAGAAAGGGTTTCCCAACGATTTCAAGAACCCCGCTCATGACCAGTATTCAGTGAGTGATTTCGTGCAGATGAAATTCCGCCGCGCACCAGATGCCAACAGCGAGTGGTCGCTGCAATTCAACCACTCCCACAACCGGGTACGTGAAGAGTGGAATGTGTTCCTGGGGCCGCCCGCTCTCCCGTTTTTGCCACCGCCCTTCCCCCCCACACTCAATTATCCGGTCAGTCTTAACTATGAAACTTATCGCGATAGCCTTGAGTTTCAGATGATTGCCAACCCGCGTCAGGATGTGCGCATGGTCTGGGGTGCCGAGGTGCGGCGCGACCAGGTCACTTCAGCCACCTATCTGGGCTCCGATCAAGCTCTGGGAGGCAATCTGTACCGGTTGTTCATCAATGGTGAATGGCGCGCCACATCGCACTGGCTGGTGCAATCCGGTGCCATGCTGGAGAAGCAGTATTACGGCGGCACCACACTCTCTCCGCGCCTGGCTGTGAATTATCTGATCAACCCAGATCACGCCATCCGCGCCAGTATCAGCCGGGGTTATCGCTCGCCAACGCCGGTGGAGGAGGCCGCCAATTTTCGCTATACCTACAACGGCATTTTGCTCGATCAAGTAGCTCTGAACAACGGTGGGCTGGATTCGGAGCAGGTGCTGTCGCGTGAAATCGGTTATGTAGGCGATTTTCACAAGCTGCGGCTGACGGTGGATGCACGGGTGTTTAACGATAGTTACAGTAAGCTGATAGGCCAGGTCAGGCAGTTCTTTGCACCAGGTACCGAGGTTCTCGACCCTTACAACGGCTACACCAGCAATCGTAACCTGTATGGCGCCACGCTCACCGGAGCGGAGTTCCAACTGCGCTGGCGTCCGCTGGAAGGCAGTCTGATTGTGCTCAACCAGGCCTGGACCAGGGCTCATTCCGCCGATGAAGATACCCGTAATTCCGTACCGCGCCACCAGACCAGCGTGTTGGCCAGCCAGGAATTCAAGGGCGGCTATCAGGCCAGCGTGGGTTATTATCAGGAGGCCGCCATGACCTGGCTGGGCGAGGGCGACCCGGTGCATCGTTATGAACGGGTGGACGCGCGCCTCGCCAAGCGCTGGCGTGATGGTGCACACGAGACCGAACTGGCGCTGGTGGGGCAAAGCCTGAACGGGCCTTATAGTGAATTCAGGCCGGAAACGCATTTCGACCGGCGTGCTTTTGTGACGCTGACGCTGGGCTGGTAACCGGCCAAAAGAGGCGATTCTCATTGCCATGTGCTGCTGTATAAACCAGAGCGGCCGGCCAAGCAGCGCGCGTTTCTGTCGAAAATACTGCCCACTTGTAACGCCCTGAAAAACCCATATATCAGACATTCTTAATGTACAATAACGGGTTGAATTATTAACCGTTTTTTCGGGAGTCAGATATGCCTATCTACGCCTACAAATGTTCCGCCTGTGGCCATGCGGAAGATGTCATGCAAAAAATGTCTGCCGCTGCGCTCACCGTGTGTCCGCAATGCGGCAAGGACAGCTTCAGCAAGCAACTCACCGCCGCCGGCTTCCAGCTCAAGGGCAACGGCTATTACGCTACCGACTTCAAGGGTGGCAGTCCCGCCAAGAAGGAAGAAGCTGCTCCAGCTCCGGCTTGCGGCACAGGAGCCTGCCCGGCGTGTACATGACCAGGCGCAACCACAAGCTGCGCGAAGGTAAGACAATATGAAACGCTACTTCATCACCGGGCTCTTGATCTGGGTGCCGCTGGGGATCACCCTGTGGGTGCTCAATCTTATCATCGGCAGCATGGATCAGACCCTGCTGCTGCTGCCGCATGCGTGGCGGCCAGAGGCATGGCTGGGAATGCACCTGCCCGGCTTGGGGGTGGTGCTGACTTTGGCGGTGATTCTGCTCACCGGGCTGGTGACTGCCAACATCATCGGCCAACGCCTGCTGTTGTTCTGGGAAGGTCTGCTGGGGCGCATTCCGGTGGTGAAGTCGATTTATTACAGCGTCAAGCAGGTATCCGACACGCTGTTTTCCGGCTCCGGTGAGGCGTTCCGCAAAGTGCTGTTGGTGCGTTACCCGCACCCGAATGCGTGGTCGCTGGCTTTTCAGACCAATATTCCCGGCGATGTGGCAGGCAGCCTTGACGCTGAATATGTCGGAGTGTTTATCCCCACCACGCCCAGCCCGGTGAACGGCTTTTATTTTTTCGTGAAAAAATCCGACACCATCGAACTCGGCATCAGTGTGGATGTGGCGCTCAAGTACATCGTTTCGATGGGTGTGGTGTCGTCGCCTGACAAGCACTCCTTGGCCAATCATTCCGGCAATTAAGCGGCTTTCTTTTTTAACAATTCTTATTCAAAAATTACCATGCGCACCCACTACTGCGGCTCCGTGAACCGCACCCACCTCGACCAAACCATCACGCTGTGTGGCTGGGCACATCGCCGCCGCGACCACGGCGGGGTAATCTTCATAGACCTGCGCGACCGCGAAGGCACGGTGCAGGTGGTTTGCGACCCGGATCGCGCCAATACCTTCAAGATCGCCGAAGACGTGCGCAGCGAATTCGTGCTGAAAATCACCGGCCGCGTGCGTGCGCGCCCGCAAGGCACGGTCAATCCCAATCTGCCCACCGGCGAGATCGAAGTGCTGGCGCTGGAGATGGAGGTGCTCAACACCTCTGTTACACCGCCATTCCAGCTCGACGACGAGAACCTGTCCGAGAACGTGCGCCTCACCCACCGCTATCTGGACCTGCGCCGCCCGGTAATGCAGAACAACATGCGCCTGCGCTATCGCGTTGCCAAGACCTTGCGTGACTACCTTGACGCCAACGGCTTCATGGAAATCGAAACCCCGATGCTGACCCGCTCCACGCCGGAAGGCGCACGCGATTATCTGGTGCCGTCGCGCGTGCATCCCGGCATGTTCTACGCGCTGCCGCAGTCGCCGCAGCTGTTCAAGCAATTGCTCATGGTGTCCGGTTTCGACCGCTACTTCCAGATCACCAAATGCTTCCGCGACGAAGATTTGCGCGCCGACCGCCAGCCCGAATTCACCCAGGTGGATATTGAAACCTCGTTCATGTCCGAAGAGAAAATCATGAACCTGGTGGAAGCGATGATCCGCGAGATGTTCAAAAAGGTCATGGACGTCGATTTGCCCAACCCGTTCCCGCGCATGCCATATAGCGAAGCGATGAATCGTTACGGCTCAGACAAGCCCGACATGCGTGTGGCGCTGGAACTGGTCGAGCTCACCGACCTGATGCAAACCGTGGATTTCAAGGTATTCCGCGGCGCGGCAGACATGCAAGGCGGTCGTGTGGCGGCGATGAAAGTGCCCGGCGGCGCGGAGCTGTCGCGCAAGGAGATCGACGACTATACCGATTTCGTTAAAATCTATGGCGCCAAGGGCCTGGCCTACATCAAGGTCAACGATGTGACCCAGCTCAATGAAACCGGACTGCAATCGCCCATTGTCAAATTCCTGCCGGAAGCGGCGCTGGCCGAGATCATCGCGCGCACCGGGGCCGGCAACGGCGACCTGATTTTCTTCGGCGCAGACAAGGCCGGCATCGTCAACGACGCACTGGGCGCGCTGCGCAGCAGGGTCGGCCACGAAAAAGGCCACGCTGTGAATGAATGGAAGCCATTGTGGGTGGTGGATTTCCCCATGTTCGAATACAACGAGGGTGAACAGCGCTGGGACGCGCTACACCACCCCTTCACTGCGCCCAAGCTGGGTCACGAAACACTGCTGGAAAGCAACCCGGGTGCTGCGCTGTCGCGCGCTTACGACATGGTGCTGAATGGCTGGGAAGTCGGCGGCGGCTCGGTGCGTATTCACCAGCAAGCAGTCCAGGAAATCGTGTTCCGCGCCCTCGGTATCAGCCAGGAAGAAGCACGCGAGAAATTCGGCTTTCTGCTTGATGCCCTGCAATTCGGTGCGCCACCGCATGGCGGTCTTGCCTTCGGTCTGGATCGCCTGGTGGCGCTGATGGCAGGTGCGGAATCCATCCGCGACGTGATCGCCTTCCCCAAAACCCAGCGCGCCAACGATTTGATGACGCAAGCACCGAATGCAGTAGACGAGCGCCAGCTGCGTGAATTGCATGTACGCCTGCGCCAGACGGAGGCTATAAAAATCTAGTGCAGGATAGCCGGGCGGGAATACAAGCAACCAGCCACCTGCGCAATCAGGCAGCTTATTTTTGTAATGCGTTCATCACGGATTGTTCAAAATCCTGCGCTTTTGATGAACTGGCGACAGCTGCGAGGATTTTTTTGCACTTGGCGACCTCGGCCAGCAATTCGCCTTGTGTGTTGGCTTGTGCAAGTTTGCCTACGTGCGAGGATTTGGCGCCAAACAGCGCAGTCATCATATCTACAGCATGAAGCTTCGCATCCTCGAAACGGTTGCCGCTATCTGAGCTGTGATGCTTGGCATGGTCCAGCTTGTCAGCCAGATCGTCGTGATGGGTTGCTGCAACGCTGGTTTGCGCAGGCGCCTCGCCGCTGGGGCAAATCAAACCCAGCTTTAGCATGTCTTGCAGCGTGCCCTCCAGATCGGTTATTCCGCGCATGGTTTCGCCGATTTGCGCTACTGATAACTTGCCGTCCAGCACGAACAGAAGTTGCCGGCAACGCGGTTTGAGACCCATTTTGGGTTGTTTTAATTCCTCCTGCCCGATAGCGGTGCGGGTATAGCAGATACTAGGATTCATCTTCGGTCTCCTGTTTTTTTGTGTTGTTACAGGTGGTAATCAGCAATTTTAATGCCAGTAACACCATGCTGCGGTAATCGTCCACAATCGATACGAGGTATAGCATGCAGCAATCCTATAAACAACCCGTTTCGGTTCTGGTCGTGATCCATACGGCGGACGCGCAGGTGCTGCTGCTGGAGCGCGCGGACCATCCCGGCTGGTGGCAATCCGTGACAGGCAGTCGGGATGGCGATGAGACCCCACGACAAACTGCCATCCGAGAAGTGGCGGAAGAAACCGGCCTGGATGCACGGCGGTTTCAGCTTGACGACTGGGGTTATCGCAACACTTACGCAATTTACCCGCGGTGGCGTTACCGCTACGCTCCGGGTATCACGGAAAATACCGAGCACGTATTCGGCCTGGTGTTGCCCGAGACGTTGCCGGTAACCATAGCGCCGCGCGAGCACCTGGGTTATACATGGTTGGCGGCTGAAACGGCAGCAGAAAAATGCTTCTCCCCCAGTAATGCCGAGGCGATCAAGCGCCTGCTCGAGGCCTAGGGAACAGTTGTGTTTGCATCGGCCATCCGGTAAATCCCGCCGGATTTGCATCTGTTAAAGATGTTTGCGTAGCTTGTTTGTCACGTAAATGACATGTTTGGCCTATAGGATGCAGAGGTTATTTTGTTAATTAGGTAGAGTGCCATGGGACTACGTGACCTGCTGCTGGATATCCTGGAAAACGGAACCCTTCAGGCTGTTTTCCAACCCATCATAGATTTACGCGCAGGCCAGTTGATCGGCTATGAAGGCCTGATCCGCGGCCCTTCGGACAGTCCGCTGCATGCCCCCATCAAGCTGTTGGCTACTGCTGAGCAATTTGGCTTGTCAGGCCGCCTGGAGTCTTTGTGCGCGGCTACCGTGCTTGACTGGTTCATCAAGCGGGCGCTACCCGGGCGCCTGTTTTTGAATGTAAGCCCGCTGGGCTTGCTGGAAGGATGCCTGGAAACCGATGCTGTCCAGGCACTCCTCACCCGAGAAGATTTCCCGCGTGACCGCATTGTTTTCGAGATTACCGAAAGTTCCCCCAAGATGGCGTTGGCACCGGTAGTGGAGGCGGTCATGGCGTTGCGTGCGCAGGGATTCCAGATCGCGCTGGATGACTTGGGCGAAGGCTTTTCCAGTCTCAGGCTCTGGTCGGAATTGCAGCCAGATTATGTAAAAATAGACAAGCATTTTGTCCATGGGATTCACCAGGATCCCACCAAGCTGCAATTCATTCGCTCCATACAGCAAATCGCCGAGAACGGCGGTGCGCGCCTGATCGCCGAAGGTATCGAGAACCGCGCAGAATTCAATGTCATCAAGGACATGGGTATCTGTTTCGGGCAGGGTTATTTCATCGGCCACCCGCTCGACCATCCAGCCCATTCGCCCAGCCAGGAGGTGCTGGAGTGCATGGCCAGTGCACAGATTTGCGTTTATCCGCATACCCAGAAAATCGACGCTCGCAAGCATCAATCCAGAAAACTTCTGGTTGAAGCGCCTTCGGTAGCGCCGGATGCAATGAGCGAAGAAGTGCTCAATGTATTGCAGGCGCATCCCAAGCTCCATGCCTTGCCGGTGGTTAAAGATGGCGTGCCTGTCGGGCTGATTAATCGCGGCATGCTGATTGATCGTTTTTCACGTGTATACACGCGTGAATTGTATGGCCGCAAGCCTTGCGCCATGTTCATGGACAGCGACCCGCTGATTGTCGATATCAAAACACCCGTGGCTGAATTGAGCCAACTGGTTGTCAACAAGGGTAAAAGCAATTTTGCCGATGGATATATCTTTACTGATAGTGGGCGCTACATGGGTGTGGGATCGAGCTTTGACCTGATGCAGGAAATCACCCAGATGCAAATCCAGGCAGCGCGCTATGCCAACCCCCTGACCCTGCTGCCAGGAAACGTGCCGATTAGTGAGCATACCGAGCGTTTGCTGGAGAATGAGCAGGCGTTTTGTGCGTGCTATGCCGACCTGGATCATTTCAAGCCCTTCAATGATGTCTACGGCTACCGCAAGGGGGATGAAGTCATCCAGATGACGGCTAATCTGCTGTCCGTCCATTGCGACCCGGATATGGATTTTGTTGGGCATATCGGTGGTGATGATTTTTTTATGCTGTTCCAAAGTCCGGATTGGGAACAGCGCTGTCGCAAGATACTGGCTGCATTTGACAGCAACCTTGCCCGGATGCTCTCAGCACAAATCCTGGCTGACGGTGGTTATGAGGCGGAAGACCGGCGCGGCAACATGGAATTTCACCCTTTTCCCGCGTTATCCATTGGGGTGGTGCACGTTGTCCCGGGGCGATTTGCCGGGCACCACGAGGTCGCTGCGGCTGCGACGGAAGTAAAAAAAATGGCAAAACGCACACTTGGTTCCAGTCTCTATGTCGATAAGCGCAGCAGCGCGCAGGAGCGTGAGCAGCCACGCGTTGCCGCATAGCGGCCCATGATTATGCTGCGCATGGAAAAATCATCCTTCAGCAGGCAGTGATTCAGGGACGCATCGAGCTGACGCTTCGGCCCCGGGAATTGCTATCATAGGGCCATGAGTATCGTTCTGCGCGTTGCCAGCTATAACATCCATAAGGGGTTTTCCCACTTTAACCGGCGCATGGTCATCCACGAGTTGCGTGAGCGGCTGCGGGCGCTTTCCGCGGATATTGTGTTTCTGCAGGAAGTGCAAGGTAGCCACGCTGGCCACGCGGAGCGTTTCGCCAACTGGCCCACCACGCCTCAATACGAATTTCTCGCCGACCGCATGTGGGAAGACTTCGCTTACGGCAAAAACGCCGTATACGACGCAGGCCACCACGGTAATGCCATCCTGTCGCGCTACCCCATTCAGCGCTGGGAAAATCTCGATATTTCCGCCCACGCCTACGAATCGCGCGGGCTGCTCCACGCCGAGATGGCGGTGCCGGGGATGAAACAAGAGCTGCATTGCCTGTGTGTGCACATGGGCTTGTTCGAACGCGGGCGCACCATGCAGATGCATATGTTGGCCGAACGTATCCGTAGCGCAGTACCGGATGGTGCGCCGCTCATTATTGCCGGCGACTTCAACGATTGGCGCATTCGGGCCGGGAAGCAGCTGGCACAGGAATTGGGGCTCAGAGAAGTATTCGAGCTTGCCCACGGCAGTCCTGCACGCAGTTTCCCCTCGGCATTTCCAATGTTTCACCTGGACCGGATTTACGTGCGCGGCTTTGACGTGGCAGACGCGCGCGTACTGCATGGTGCCAATTGGCGACGCATCTCTGACCACTCCCCGCTCACTGCAATCCTCAAGCACGCATGACGCCAGGTCTGCTGCCCGGTAACCGTATTACCCTGCTGCAAAACGGTGTGGAATTTTTCCCCGCACTGCAGGCGGCGATCAATGCCGCGCAGCACGAAGTCCACCTGGAAACCTATATTTTTGCCCATGATGACACCGGACGCACGATTGCTGCTGCGCTGTCGCGTGCAGCATTGCGCGGCGTGAAAGTACATTTGATGCTGGACGGGTTCGGCTCCAGAACCTTGCCTCGTCAAGTGCTGGATGGCATGCGTCGTGATGGCGTGGAGATACTGACTTTCCGACCCGAGCCCGGCCTGCTGCACCTGCGCCGCAACCGCCTGCGTCGGCTACACCGCAAACTATGCATGGTAGATGCACGCATCGCGTTCGTGGGCGGTATCAATATCATTGACGACTTGGATACTCCCGACCAGATTCCCCCGCGCTACGATTATGCAGTGCGGGTAGAGGGTGCGATCCTCACGCAAATCGCACCCGTGATGCGGCGCTTGTGGAAGCTGGTGAAATGGACGCAAGGTCGCGGGCGTTCGCGTCTGCAGCACTCAGTGGTGGCACACATTGCGCCCGCAGGCGACCAGCATGCCACATTGTTGATACGCGATAATCTGCGTCACCGGCGCGACATTGAGCAAGCTTATCTGGATGCCATTAGCGCAGCGCGCAGCGAAATTGTCATTGCAAATGCTTACTTCCTGCCCGGTATCCGTTTCCGCCGTGCGTTGATCGAAGCGGCCGAGCGCGGCGTGCACGTCACTTTGCTATTGCAGGGCAGGGTGGAATATCGCCTGCTGCACTATGCCACGCGCGCCCTCTATGGCCAATTTCTGGCTGCAGGGATAAAAATATGCGAATACCACAGGAGCTTTCTGCACGCCAAAGTGGCAGTAGTAGACCGGCGCTGGGCAACGGTAGGCTCCAGCAATATAGATCCATTCAGTCTGTTACTGGCACGTGAGGCCAATGTAGTGGTTGAAGACAGCCCATTTGCCGCGCAACTGCGAGCCAGCCTGCAAGCAGCCATGGATACAGGCAGCCAGTGTCTTATCCATGACAGTTGGATACATCGACCCTGGTACAAGCGCAGCCTGGTCTGGCTGGCCTATGGTACGGTGCGGTTCATGATGGGAATGCTGGGGTACGGCAAGCAAAGCTGAAGAAGGTGCGGCGATGAAATTATCTTATGGCCGGCCAGATGCCCGATAGCTGGCCTATATAAAATTATAGGAGGTAAATCATGCTTACATCCATCGTCAGTGTCATGTTCCATCTCGATCGTAATCTCGGTCCTTCCGAGAAAGGCGTGCTGGAAGACTGCGTGTACGAAGACCCCTGCGTCATCAGCGCTCATGTTTCACAATCTGCTCCGCACCTTATGCTGGTCGCCTTCGATCCTGACTGCACCAGTATGCGCAATATCCATCAAAATCTTACCGAGCGTGGTGTGGATGCGCAGTTAGTGGGGCTGTGATCTGTATTGTGAATTGCGCTGATGTTCCGCGAGAAACGCACCAACACTTTCGCCCGGAGGTCATCGCATGCCTGTCATACCACATTGTTTTGAGATTCGCTTTCAAGGACGGATGTAGGCATAACCTTCTTGTTGCCTATGCATGATCTCAGGCACCCCGGACTTAACGTAATCCAGGTTGGGGAGCATGTCGTCCTTGGTCAGATGGGTTTTCCTCATGGTGTTTTCGCATGCGACTACTTTGATTCCGCTCGCAATCGCATCCGCGACCCTGGTACCAACGGGTGAGTCGAGTTTTAAAATCGGCAGGCCCGGCCCATACGCTACGATTTCAATGTCCACGTTTCCCTTACCGATATCCTCCTGGACATTTTCGGCATTGTTTAGGGCGAGAGCCCACTTTTTCGGATTGTTGTCGCTCACCTGAATGACCACTTTTTGCTTGGCAGCCGGGGCTGCGTGAGTCGATTTCGCGCTAGCTGCCAGGGCTGGCTGTGAAATGGCGAGTCCGGCGCAAACAAGTGCAAATAGAACGTAAATAATTGATTTTGCTCTCATGGTATTTCCTTCCGATATGTAGTGAGTCGTCGTTATTCTTCCTCTGCAGGAGCAAACCTGCTAATTGATACTGTTACGTCATATCGGATTTCAGGAAAGCGTTCGACACGCAAATAAGTAGCACTAACCAGCCATTAACGACTGTGCATTTGCACAGTCAGGTATGTTCGGAATAAGTATAAAATCAAAACGACATTCGTAGCTCAGGGTCGGACTATGCCGAGATTGCCGTTGGTCTATCAGCTCTCCCTTGCGCCAGCCGTGGTGATTGCATTGCTCGCGGGGCTGATAGGATACTCATTGTTCGGCTTGGCCCAGATACGCCATGAAAATGAGATCGTACGGCAATGGGTCCGCATTACCGACCGCATTCACTTGGCAATCGGTGCAGGGTACCGGCTTCAGAAAATCACACAGCACCGGCTTCATAACGATCAAACAATCTCTTTGTCCACATCGCCGGAGTACCTCGAACAATCGACTGTTTTTTCCGAGAACCTGCTGTATCCGGAGGTGATATATAAAATGCCTTCCGATCTGCGGGCGCTCATAGAGAAGGAGCAGCCAACCATATCTGCAGGATTCAATCCTGCCCACGTCAATTCAGCGCTAACGGTTGTGATGCCAAAACTTGAAGCATTCAACAGCGCTTTATGGGATGGGAAACGCCTTGCCTATGCTAATTACTACACCAATCTCAACAGCGTTATTACGGATTTGGCAGAGGCTTCACTTTACATGCTGCTTGCATGCCTATTTCTTGCGGTTCTTCTATCGGCGATCACTATGCGATCGGTTCGTCTGCGCCTTGGCACACTTGCCCGGCAAGCCCGATCCCTGTGCAGCGGAAATCTCGTGCCTGTTGATCCTCCCTCGGCTATCCGCGATGAACTTGACGAGCTGACCAGCTGTGTTGCCAACATGACTCAGCGCCTGCTCAATGTTATTGCAGTGGAGAAAGTCCTGCAGGGGGCGGAAAATGAACGCAAGCGCATCGCCATGGACCTTCATGACCAAGCACTTGCTGATCTGACGTCGGTATCCCGCGCAATGGAGGTGGCTGAAAAACAGCCGGCCCCGACAGTTGCTGAACAAGTTGGCCAATTGGCTTCGCTTCGAAAAGATGTAGTAAACATTTCCACTGGCATACGGCGCATTATCGATGACCTGCATCCACAAACGCTGGATATTCTCGGCCTGGAAGCCGCAACACGCTCTTTTCTTGAACGCAATGTCATCGGGCTGCCGCACTGGACTATCCAGTTTGAGCGCGAAGCTGAGCGAACACTGACTGAATTTCAGCGCGTTAACCTGTTTCGCATCATCAGCGAATCCGCCACCAATGTTTTGCGGCATGCGCGTGCCACGATATGCGAGATTGCCCTGCGCACAGTGGACGACCATATTGTATTGACCATCAAAGATGACGGCGTAGGCATTTCGGCTAGTGCGGTATCCGGTAGGAAAGGACATGGGCTTTCCAACCTCCGCCAGCGCGCCCATGCAATGGGCGCCACATTCGAACATGGGCACTCTCGATTCAGAACCGGCACACGACTGGATTTCCGCTGGCCACGCATATTACAGGGCGAAGGGAGTTCCGATAAATGAGTCCTGACCATGTGCTGATTATTGCAGACGATAATCACAGAGATCGCAATTTCATCATCGAGGCACTGGCTCAGCGTCAACTGATACCGGCAGAGAATGGTATGGAAGCTTTATCCCTGTGCGCAGAGCTAGAGCAGCCATGGGTCATTACGGATATCCAGATGCCCCATATAAATGGTATCGAACTGGCCCGCCGGGTTTGGGAAACAAAGCCGGGCGCCCGTTTCCTGTTCTGGTCGCAGTATGATGATGAAATGTACGTACGCGCACTCGCAAAGATTGTCCCGGCGGAAACCGTATACGGTTATATCCTGAAAAATAACTCGGTAGAGGTTCTTGAAAAGGCGGTAAACGCGGTTTTCGAGGAATGCCAATGCTGGATTGACCCTCGTGTGCGCCCTGTACAGGCTCGGGCACATAAACATACCTCATCAATATCGGACATCGAATTCGAAGTCTTGATAGACCTCGCTCTGGGACTGACCGACAGTGCCATTGCTGAGCGGCATTATCTTTCCCGTCGCGGTGTTCAGAACCGACTTCAGTCGCTATACATGAAGCTCGGCGCCAATGCGGAAGGACATACATTGTGTGATAGCGAACGCATCAATGTGCGCATGCGCGCGGTGGCTCTCGCCTTGCAGCGTGGGTTAATCAACGCATTTGAACTCCAGAAAGAGGAAGCGAATCTTGCCGCTTGGATCAAGTCTCAAAAAGCCCATTAATGGAGGCGGCGGCAACGGTCAGGATTGCAGCGTCGCTACAGCCAATTGAATCCATAGGAGATGCAACGTGAGATGGAAACAGCCCGCCATAGTCATCCTGGGGATGTTGACGTGCTTGGGTACCGCGACCGCAAATGACATTATTGCCCCATATGGAACCGCTACTGTTGAAACGCGCCCAACCCCCGTTCTCAATACCGTGTTCGACGTAAGCTATGGTGATCCGCAAAAACTCGATCTCCTCTATGATTTTGTGCGGGATACACGGCGGGTCACGCGCGGAAAAGTCGTGATCGTTACGCACGGTCCAGAACTCAGAGCCTTCGCCAAGGAAAACTATACAAAATACCAGTCCATTGTTGACAAAATGGCTGCTCTGGCAAAAGAGGGCGTGGAGTTTTATATGTGCAGGAATGCCATGAAAATAGCCGGCTACAGGCCGGAGGACATGGACGGCTTCATTACCGTTGTGCCATCCGGCTTTGCGGAAATTGCATACCTTGAATTCCAAGGTTACCAGTACATCAATCCAACGCCCTTATCTACCAAGGATATACGGCAAATCAAGTAGACCAACAAATCGATCGCTTGTGCAGCAACCGGCCTGAGTGCAAGCAAATTCGCCTGAAAAAAGCGTTCTTCAAGGCTGTTTGCCAGGCTCCCCAGCGCATAAGTTTCCCTCATCGGTATCCTGCTTGATGCGATTTTCCAATTTTCTTCTATAGTCAAAATGGCTTCGTTATTTATAGTTACCTGCCCCCACTCTGAAAATAGTCGAGAGGTGTCCATGTCAAGATCATCCGAATTGCTGAAACTTCCAGGTGTCATGGCCGCGGGTCTTTTTTCAAGAAAAGGATTGCTGGAAGAGTTCGAAGGACCTTTCCCTGAGGTGGAAGCCGAAGCAATGGCCAGTTTATGTTCTTCCATTGCGCACACCATGGAGATGCAGGGCCTGCTCCTGGATCGCCTGGCAAATAAGTCAGGCTGGGAATCCTGCTATGGCTGGGCGATGTGGGGCCCGGAAATGTGCATTGCCAGCGTACGAGACAGCATGTGCATTATGCATCTGCAGAAGGCCTCGTTTGACGAAGTGATTTCGGCCATGCGTCAATCGGCGGGTGTAGAAGAAAACAGTCCTGAATGAAAGGAAGCAATATGCCTACATTGGATCAATTGATGTCTTTGCCCGGCGTCTATGGTGCGATCGAGTTTTCCTGCACTGGAGAGCTGGGCGAAATGCGTGGCGAGATTGAACGTGATTTCGCCGAGGTTGCCGCCCAGATGTGCGCTGCTAACGTAGCCATTTACCGCATGCAGGCCACGGGTTGGGCCAAATATACGGGCCAGCAGGGTTTTCTGCCGGAGCGCGGTTTTGCCTTCCTGGGTCTGGATCACGTCATGATGGGTATGGGCAGTCAGGCCATCCTCGCGCACAGCAAGGATTTTGATTATGACCGCGCATATATGCTCTTCAATGAAAATGCCTAGCCACGCAAGGAGAATGGAACCATGATGGATCTGGAAGACCTGCTTGCGATCAAGGGTGTGGTTGCTGCATTTCGCTACAATGATGACGGTTCCCTGGCCGAGTCGGTAGGTGAGCTGGATCAGGCGAATGCCAGTCTGGCGGCACAATTGTGTTACGCCAATGGGCGTATCTCTCATCAAAGCAGCGATGTACTCATGACCATTTCCGGCATGGCGGGTTGGCCGCCTCGGGGATGGATGATGCTGGGCAACGAGTTGTCCATCTGCACGATCGCAAATGTGGTCTGTTTTGTAAGCAACCCGGGCGTATCTTTCAATGAAGTATTTCACGCCCTCTCGGAATTGGGGCACGAGTAGGATTCACCTTCCTGCCGGCTTCGTAAACGTGGTCCAATCGAAGCGCACAACCGGTGAGGAGGTACTCTTGCTTTGGATGTTTTGGCATGGATGCTGTTCTCCGGTCCGGTTCTTTCTGCCATGTGATTTACCGGTCATGCAGAGTCAATCGCACTCGCCCCATTTCCTACCGTTTCCCTCCCAGCAACGATCCCAGTACCCCGCGAATAATCCGCCGTCCCATTTCTGACCCGATGGCGCGTGCGGCGCTTTTGGCCATGGCTTCCACCGCCCCTTCGCGGCCACGGGTACCGCTGCCGCCGCCGAGGATAGTGCCCAACAGCCCGCCATTGTCCGGTCGGGTTTCGGCTTGCGCGGTCGCGGCCTGTTCGGCGCGCGCTTTGAGCATTTCGTAGGCCGATTCCCGATCGACTTCTTTTTCATAGTGTCCGGCGACCAGCGAGCCGGCGATGATGGTCTGGCGCTGTTGCGGGGTAATGGGTCCGATCTGGCCTTGCGGCGGCAGGATGAAGGCGCGTTCGACCACGCCGGGGCGGCCTTTTTCGTCGAGGAAAGACACCAGTGCTTCGCCCACGCCGAGCTCGGTGATGATGGTTTCTTCATCCAGGTCAGGGTTGTCGCGCATGGTTTCGGCAGCGGCCTTGACGGCTTTCTGATCGCGCGGGCTGAAAGCGCGCAGGGCGTGCTGGACACGGTTGCCGAGTTGGGACAGTACCTTGTCGGGCACGTCCGCAGGGTTCTGGGTGACGAAGTAGACGCCCACGCCCTTGGAGCGAATGAGTCGCACCACCTGCTCGATTTTGTCCACCAGGGCTTGCGGCGCGTCGTTGAACAGCAGGTGGGCCTCATCGAAGAAGAACACCAGCCTGGGCTTGTCCAGGTCGCCCGCTTCGGGTAGGTTCTCGAACAGTTCCGACAGCAGCCACAGCAACAGGGTGGCGTAGAGCTTGGGCGACTGCATGAGCTTGTCGGCGCAGAGAATATTGACCATGCCGTGCCCTGCTGCATCGGTCTGGATCAGGTCGGCGATGTCGAGCATGGGCTCGCCGAAAATCTTCTCGCCACCCTGGCTTTCCAGCGCCAGCAAGCCGCGCTGGATGGCACCGATGCTGGCGGCGGAGACGTTGCCGTATTCGGTGGTGAAATCGCCGGCGTTGTCGCCCACGTATTGCAGCATGGCGCGCAGATCCTTGAGATCGAGCAGCAGCAGGCCATTGTCGTCGGCGATTTTGAACACCAGGTTGAGCACGCCGGCCTGGGTATCGTTGAGGTTGAGCATGCGCCCCAGCAACAGCGGTCCCATGTCGGAGATGGTGGCGCGCACCGGGTGCCCCATTTCGCCGAATGGATCCCAGAAGGTGGCCGGGCAAGCCTGATAGGCAAAATCAGTGAGTGCGAGCTGCGCCACGCGGGCAGCCACCTTGGCGTTGCTACCACCGGGCTGGGAGATGCCGGAGAGGTCGCCCTTCACGTCGGACATGAATACCGGCACGCCGATGGTGGAAAAATGCTCGGCCATGACCTGCAGGGTGACGGTTTTGCCGGTGCCGGTGGCGCCGGTGATGAGGCCGTGGCGGTTGGCCATTTGTGGCAGCAGGTAGAGCGCCTGGCTGGCTTGGGCGATATGCAGCGGTTCGGTCATGACGGTTATCCGGCGCGGGGTCAAAATGGTAAGATTAGCGTATTTTCAGGAATACCAGAGGTAGTTATGGCTGGCCACAGCAAATGGGCGAACATCAAACACAAGAAAGCCGCGACCGACGCCAAGCGCGGCAAGATTTTCACGCGATTGATTAAAGAAATCACCGTTGCCGCCAAGCTGGGCGGCGGCGATGTGAGCTGCAACCCGCGCCTGCGTCTGGCGATGGACAAGGCGTTTGACGCCAACATGCCGAAAGACACCACCGAGCGCGCCATCAAGCGCGGCTGCGGTGACCTGGAAGGCGTGAATTACGAGGAAATCCGCTACGAGGGTTACGGCATCAACGGCGCAGCGGTGATGGTGGATTGCCTTACCGACAACAAGGTGCGCACCGTCGCCGATGTGCGCCATGCTTTCAGCAAGTACGGTGGCAACATGGGCACCGAAGGTTCGGTGGCGTTCCAGTTCAAACATTGCGGCCAGCTCCTGTTCGCCCCCGGGACCGACGAGGACAAGCTGATGGAGGCTGCACTGGAAGCCGGTGCGGATGATATCGTCAGCCACGAGGATGGCAGTATCGAAGTGGTCACGCCCCCGCACGAATTCCATGCGGTCAAGGAGGCGCTGGAGGCCGCTGGCTTCAAGGCCGAGTTCGGCGAAGTAAGCATGATACCGTTGAATGAAACCGAGTTGAGTGGCGACGATGCGGTGAAAATGCAGAAATTGCTGGACGCACTGGAATCGCTGGACGATGTGCAGGAAGTGTATACCTCCGCTGTGATTAATGAATAGCCGCTGCATTCTCTGCCCGATTTGAACGCGCCGGTGAATAGCATCCGTATTCTCGGTATCGACCCCGGCCTGCGCATCACCGGTTTCGGCGTCATCGAAAAAACCGGCAATCGCATCCATTACCTCACCAGCGGCTGTATCAAGAGCGGGGAGGGGGAGTTGCCGGAGCGGCTGAAAGTCATCCTGCTGAGCCTGCGCGAGGTGATCCAGAGCAACCAGCTGCAGCAGGTGGCGGTGGAAAAGGTGTTCGTCAACGTCAACCCGCAGTCCACGCTGCTGCTCGGCCAGGCGCGCGGTGCAGCGATTTGCGCGGCGGTGCTGGAGGGGCTGCCGGTGGCCGAATATACCGCGCTGCAAGTGAAACAGGCAGTGGTGGGCAACGGCCACGCCGCCAAGGAACAGGTACAGGAAATGGTCAAACGCCTGTTGAATCTGCCCGGCGTGCCCAGCCCGGACGCCGCCGATGCGCTGGCCTGCGCCATTTGCCACGCCCACGGCGGGCAAGGGCTGGGCGGCTTCGCCACTGCGGGCTATCGGGTTAAAAACGGGCGCCTGGTATGAATAAAAGGGATCGCAAATGATCGGCAGAATCACCGGCACCCTCATCGAAAAGCATCCGCCCCAAGTGGTGGTGGACGCGCACGGAGTCGGCTATGAAATCGACGTGCCCATGAGCACCTTCTACAACCTGCCGGCCATCGGCGAGCGGGTGGCGCTGCATACGCATCTGGTGGTGCGCGAGGATGCGCAGTTGCTGTATGGCTTCGGCAGCGAGGCGGAGCGCGCGACCTTCCGGCAGCTCATCAGGATCACCGGCGTCGGTGCGAAAATGGCGCTGGCGGTGCTGTCCGGCATGAATACGAACGAGTTGGCGCAGGCCGTGGCGATGCAGGAGACCGGCCGCCTTACCAAAATCCCCGGCATCGGCAAGAAAACCGCCGAGCGCCTGCTGCTGGAGCTCAAGGGCAAGCTCGCCGACGCGCTGCCGGGTGCGGCGGGACTGGGCGGTGTGGTGGATGCCGGCGGCGATGTGCTCAATGCACTGCTGGCGCTGGGATACAATGAACGCGAAGCCACCCATGCCGTGCGCCAGTTGGCAGCCGCTGCCAGTGTGGAAGACGGCATCCGCCAGGCGCTTAAATTGCTCTCCAAGACATGATTAAATCCGCATGATCGAAACCGACCGCCTCATCGCTCCTGCTGCGCAAAACGTTGCTGAGGAACAAATCGAACGCGCGCTGCGCCCCAAGAATTTGTCCGAATACGTCGGGCAGGAAAAGGCGCGCGGACAGCTCAGCATTTTCATCGAGGCGGCGCGCAAGCGTCGCGAATCGCTTGATCATGTATTGCTGTTCGGCCCGCCCGGGCTGGGCAAGACCACACTGGCGCATATTATCGCGCGCGAGATGGGCGTGAACATGCGCCACACTTCCGGACCAGTGCTGGAGCGTGCCGGAGATCTGGCCGCCCTGCTCACCAACCTCGAACCCAACGACGTTTTGTTTATCGACGAAATCCACCGCCTGAGTCCGGTGGTGGAGGAAATACTCTACCCGGCGCTGGAGGATTTTCAGCTCGACATCATGATCGGCGAAGGTCCGGCGGCGCGCTCGGTCAAGCTCGATCTGCCGCCGTTCACCCTGGTCGGCGCCACCACTCGCGCCGGCATGCTCACCAATCCGCTGCGCGATCGTTTCGGCATCGTTGCCCGGCTGGAGTTCTACACGCCGGAAGAGCTGTCGCGCATCGTTGTCCGCTCGGCGCACCTGCTGGAGATGAGCATCGTGGATGACGGCGCATTCGAAATTGCGCGCCGTTCGCGTGGCACGCCGCGCATCGCCAACCGGCTGCTGCGCCGGGTACGCGATTATGCCGAGGTGCGCGCCGATGGTATCGTGAGTCGCAGCGTGGCCGACGCCGCGCTGGTGATGCTTGATGTGGACAGTGCCGGGCTGGATGTGATGGATCGCAAGCTGCTCGCCGCTGTGCTGGAGAAATTCGATGGCGGCCCGGTCGGGCTGGACAACCTTGCCGCCGCCATCGGTGAAGAGCGCGACACCATCGAGGACGTACTCGAACCCTACCTCATCCAGCAGGGTTATTTGCAGCGCACGCCCAGGGGCAGGATGGCTACCGCCATGGCTTACCGCCACTTTGGTCTGGCTGCACCCGGCAAGACAGCGGCAGCGGAACTATGGGATGGCGATGTCTGAGTTCGTGTGGCCGGTGCGGGTGTATTACGAAGATACCGATTCCGGTGGCGTGGTGTATTACGCCAATTACCTCAAGTTCATGGAGCGCGCCCGTACCGAGTGGCTGCGTGCGCTGGGCTTCGAACAGACGGTACTGGCGGCCGCGCATGGCGTGATGTTTGTGGTGCGGCGCGCTACAGTGGAATACCTGCAGCCGGCGCGCTTTAACGATGAACTCAGCGTGGTCAGCACGGTCAGCCGCTTTGGTCAGTGCCGCATCGTTTTTTCCCAGAATATTGTGCGTGGCAGCGTACTGGCAAGCGGCAAAACTGAAGTGGCGTGCGTCAGCTCGCTGTCATTCAAACCGGTTAAAATACCGGACATTCTTTTACAGGCATTGGAACAACTAGCGTGAATATCGGGTTAAGCCAGGATCTTTCCATGCTGGCGCTGGTCGGAAACGCCAGCCTGGCAGTGCAATTCGTGATGGGGCTGTTGCTGGCTGCATCATTCATGTCATGGTGGTACATTTTCCTCAAAATGTTCGCTATCCGGCGTGCCAGCCGCATGGCCGAGGTCTTCGAGAAGGAATTCTGGAGCGGGACCGACCTTCACGCCCTGTATAAACGCGCCGCGCAGGACTGGAAACAGGCAGGCGAGCTGGAGCGTATTTTTGAGGCAGGATTCCGCGAGTTCAGCAAGCTCAAGGGACAGCCCGGCATGGATATGGGAGCGGTGATGGATGGTGCGCGCCGCGCCATGCGCGCCACCTATCAGCGCGAGATGGATAGGCTGGAATCGAACCTGGCTTTCCTCGCGACCGTGGGTTCGGTGAGCCCTTACGTCGGGCTGTTCGGCACGGTGTGGGGCATCATGAATGCTTTCCGTGGCCTGTCCAATGTGGTGCAGGCCACGCTGGCGAATGTGGCACCGGGGATTGCCGAAGCGCTGATTGCCACGGCCATGGGGCTATTTGCCGCAATACCGGCAGTCGTGGCGTATAACCGCTACACCCATGACATTGATCGCCTGGCGACCCGCTTCGAGAGCTTCATGGAGGAATTTTCCAACATCCTGCAACGCCAGGCAAACAAGGCTTGATGCATGAGCAGCCGTCGCCCGCGCAAGCAGATGAACCAGATCAACGTGGTGCCCTACATCGACGTGATGCTGGTGCTGCTGATTATCTTCATGATCACCGCGCCGCTGATCAATCCCGGCCAGGTGGAGTTGCCCAGCGTGGCCAAATCCCAGTCAGTTCCGGTGGAACCGATCGAGGTCACCATCCGTGCCGACGGCAAGCTGCGCCTGCGCGACCGTGCCACAGGCGGCGCGGATAACGCCGTCACGCGCAGTGAGCTGGCCGACATCATCAACCAAAAACAGCGCGCCAATCCGGATCAGCCGGTCGTTATCGCCGCCGACAAGAACGTGCGTTACGAAGAAGTGATGAAAGTGATGAGCCTGATGCAGCAAAATCATGTCAGGCGTTTGGGGCTGCTGGCCAAACCTGGAGCCAGCTAATGCATGCGGACAAGGCCACTCCCGGGCGCTTGCCAGCGGCCATGCTGGCAGTGCTGGTGCATCTGCTGTTTATCGGGTTTCTGGTATTTAGCGTGAACTGGAAATCCCATCCGCCGCCGGTGATGGCGGACTTGTGGGAAGCGTTGCCGCCGCCTCCAGCGCAACCAGCGATCAAACCACAGCCGGTAGCCAAACCCAAACCCAAGCCCGAGCCAGTGGTGGAACCGCAACCGGCGCAGCCTCATCCCGACATTGCGCTCAAGGAAAAAAAGCGCAAGGAGCGCGAACAGAAGCAGCGTCCGGAGCGTGAGCAACAGGCGCAGCAAAAGCTGGCTGAAGCACAGCAGCGCAAGCAGCAGCTACTGCAGCAGCAAAAACAGGAGGCGGAACAACGCAAACTGGCCGAGCAGGAAAAGCAGCAACAAAAACAGCAACAGGACGCAAAGCGCAAGCAGGACGAGTTGAAGCGCAAGCAGGAAGCGCTGCGCAAGCTGAATGAGCAGCAAGCGCGCGATATCATGAACAAGGAACTGGCAAACGAAACCAGCCGGCTGCGTCAGGCCGAACAGGCGAGCATGCTCGGTGCCGAGCAGGCCAAAATGGAGGCGGCTTACAAGGAGCGCATCCGTAGCAAGATATCCAGCATGTTGCGCCTGCCGGAGAACATGGTGGGCAATCCCAAGGCGGTATTTGCGGTGACGGTACTGCCCAGCGGCGAGGTAGGGCAAGTCAAGCTGATCAGCAGCAGTGGTCAGCCTGCCTACGATACGGCGGTGGAACGCGCGATTCTGAAAGCGGTACCGCTGCCGCTGCCGCCGGACAAAACGGTGGCCGCACGCTTTCGCGATCTGACCTTGCCGATCCAGCCAAAGCAGGAAAATTGAGCTGGATGTATGTGTTAAAATGGATAACTTATGAAGACCGCCTGGATTAATACAAACCGTACCCGGTTTGCTGCTCTGCTGCTGCTGTTTGGCCTGGCTCAGGCCGCGTGCGCAGCAATGACCATTGAGGTGTTTGGTGGCGCGGCCAGCCGCATTCCGGTGTCCATAGTGCCGTTCGCCGGTGCGCCAGCACAGGCGCAGATCATTAGCGACGTGGTGGGGGGAGACCTGGAGCGTAGCGGCCAGTTCAAGCTGGTGGACGCGCGCAGCGTGGTGCCGCCGCCCACCGATGCGGGGGATGTGCAGTTTCCGGCGTTCCGTGCGCTGGGCAGCGATGCTACGGTGATCGGGCGCATCGTGCCGCTGCCGGATGGGCGGCTGGAAGTGCGTTTTCGGCTGATGGACGTGGTCAAGCAAACCCAGGTTGCGGCGCTCAACTACACCATCGCACCCGCGCAGTTGCGCGCCACTGGGCACAAGATTGCCGATGTGGTGTACGAAAAACTCACCGGCATCCCCGGTTCCTTCTCCACCCACATTGCCTATATCATCAAGCACGGCAAACACTATCAGTTGCTGGTAGCCGATTCCGACGGGCAGGATCCGCAAGTCGTGGTGAATTCGGCCCAGCCATTAATTTCGCCGGCCTGGTCGCCGGACGGCGCGCGCATCGCGTATGTCTCGTTCGAGAACAAAAAACCGGTGATTTACGTACAGTCGCTGGCCAGTGGTACACGCCGCGTGCTGGCCAATTTCAAGGGCAGCAACAGCGCGCCCGCCTGGTCGCCGGATGGTACGCGGCTGGCAGTGGTGCTGTCGCGCGACAACGGTTCGCAAATTTACATCATCAAGGCCGATGGCAGCGGTGTGATCCGGCTTACCCATGGCGGCAATATCGATACCGAACCGGTGTGGAGTCCGGATGGCAAGTCGTTGCTATTTACCTCCGACCGCGGCGGCAGCCCGCAGATTTACCGCATGTCCGCCAGCGGCGGCGATATCAAGCGCGTCACCTTTGAAGGCAACTATAACGTCTCGCCGGCGTGGAGCCCGGACGGAAAAAGTTTTGCTTACATTCGTCGCGATGCGGGGCGTTTTCAGGTAGCGCTGCAAAACCTCGACAGTGGCCAGGTGCAGGTGCTGACGGATACCACGCACGACGAGTCACCCAGCTTTGCACCCAATGGCAGCATGATTGTTTATGCGACCGAGATCAACGGCCGCGGGATACTGGCAACCGTATCGGCGGATGGCAAAACCCGTACCCGTTTATCCGACAGCGCCGGCGACATGCGTGAACCGGCCTGGGGGCCTTGAACTGACGAAATTGTCAGCAAGGAACTTGCAATGAAATCCAGTATCCCAGCCGAGTTGTGGCTGGATGATTGGGTAGCATACCTTTTGTTGCTCGCAAGGGCATGCTGGGGAGGTGCTTAACGTGCAGACGCAATCTGGGGAGTTGGCCAAAATCGCACTTGAGTAACAAGCGAAAAGCCATTCCGCAGGAAGCTCTGCCATGAACGCAGGATCATCAAAAAATGCTTCAACGTGCTTGCGCTTGCCATGGGCATGTTTGGCATGATGATGAATTTGCCCAAGCCGAAATACTGGCTTGGGCAATGACTTGTTCGACTGGTTGTACCTGTAATTAACCTAAACTCATAAGGAAATAACATGAACAAAACGATACTGAGTCTGTTGCTGGTGGGCGTGCTTGCCGGCTGTTCGTCGATGCAGGAAAAACCTGCCAACGTAGTGGATATGAACGCGCAAAAGGCGCAACAGGATGCAGCGGCAAAAGCAGCAGCAGAAAAAGCTGCTGAACTGCGTGCGCTGGAGCAACGCCGTCTCGCCGAGCAGGAAGCCAAGAACAATCAGATGAATCCGCTCAAAGACCCCAACAGCCCGTTGTCGCAACGCAGCGTGTATTTCGATTTTGACAGCTCGGTGGTTCAGGATAGCTACCGCCCAACCCTGCAGGCGCACGCTGGTTACCTGGCCGGCCACAAGGATGCCAAAGTGACGCTGCAGGGCAATACCGATGACCGCGGCAGCCGCGAATACAACCTGGCGCTGGGTCAGCGCCGTGCCGATAGCGTGCGCAAGGTGCTGAACGTCATGGGCGTGCCCGAGGCACAGATGGAAGCGGTCAGCTTTGGCGAAGAAAAACCCAAGGCCACCGGTGAAGACGAAGCTGCCTGGAAAGAAAACCGTCGCGTCGACATCGTCTATCAAGGCGAGTAACAGCAGATGATGCGCGCGCCATTTCCCCGTCTGCTGCTGGCTGTATGCCTTGCCGGAGGCTGTCTGCCGGTACGGGCAGATGACGCGGAGGTGACGCGCCATCTGGCGGATATGCAATCCCAGATCAGCAGCATGGATGCCCGTATTGGCAGGCTTGAAACCATGCTGCAAAACGGCTCCACGCTCAACCTGTTGTCTGAAGTCGAGGCGCTCCAGTCGCAGGTGAGGCGCTTGCGTGGCGACGTGGACGTGCAGTCCAACGCCATCAGCGTGACGCAAAAACGCCAGAATGATCTGTACATGGACCTGGATACCCGGTTGCGCAACCTGGCGCATACCGATAGCTCGCCTGCTACTCCGCCGGCAAATGCCACACCCGACAAACCCGCGCCAGCTGTGGCCTTACCCGCCGACCACGGTAACAGCGCACGCGATTACGAAGCTGCGTTAAACCAGTTCAAGGCAGGCAATTATTCGGCCGCGATCACCGCGTTCAAGGGTTTTATCAAGACCTATCCGGACAACCCGCTGGCACCCAGCGCGCAGTACTGGATAGGCAATGCCTATTTCTCCATCAAGGATTACAAGACCGCTATTGCGCAACAGAAAATACTGATTGCGTCTCACCCGGATAGCCCTAAAGCGCCTGATGCCATGCTCAATATATCCAGCGCACAACTGGAGCTGGGCGATCTTGCTGCGGCCCGCAAGACACTGGAGGCGCTGGTCGCCAAATATCCGGACAGCAGCGCCTCGGCACTGGCAAAAAGACGCCTGGAAGCGTTGAAGTAGCATCTTGTTCGACGCCACCCTTCGCATCACCGAGATTTTCTATTCCGTGCAGGGCGAAACCAGCCGGGCTGGCTTGCCTACGGTATTCATCCGGCTTACCGGCTGCCCGCTACGCTGTGGTTATTGCGACACCGCCTATGCTTTCCATGGCGGCAGCAGCATGACTATCGCTGCGATCATGCAGCAGGTGGCGGAATATGCGCCGCGCTATGTCACCGTCACCGGGGGGGAACCGCTCGCCCAGAAAAGCGCACCGCTATTGCTCGCCGCCTTGTGCGATGCCGGCTACGATGTGTCCCTCGAAACCAGCGGTGCGCTGGACATCAGTGGCGTTGACCAGCGGGTTTCCAGAATCGTTGACATCAAAACGCCCGGCTCGGGCGAAGTGTCAAAAAATGACTGGAACAACCTCAATTACCTTACCCCGCACGATGAAATAAAATTCGTCATCACGGATGCCGCCGACTATGAGTGGGCACGCGCCATGCTGCACGAGCATAAGCTGATACAGCGCTGCCCGGTATTGTTCTCACCGGTGCATGGACACCTGCTTTCCGGTCAGCTGGCCGACTGGGTACTGCGCGACCGTTTGCCGGTGCGGGTGCAGGTGCAGCTGCACAAAATTTTCTGGGGCGAAGTGACGGGGCGCTGATGAACGGGACGCGACGCGCAGTCATATTGCTTTCCGGCGGCCTGGATTCCGCAACAGTTCTGGCTATTGCGCGCAGCAACGGATTTTCCTGCCACGCCCTGAGTTTTGATTACGGCCAGCGACACCGCGCCGAACTGGATGCTGCGGCGCGAGTGGCTGCCCAGCAGGGCGCGGCGGAACATCGTGTGTTCAGGCTCGATCTGGCGATGTTCGGCGGCTCTGCGTTGACCGATGCGAACATTGCCGTACCGGAGCAAGCCAGTACAGGCATACCAGTGACCTATGTCCCGGCGCGTAATACCATCATGCTCTCGATTGCACTGGCCTGGGCAGAGGTGCTGGAGAGCCGCGACATTTTCATCGGCGTCAACGCGGTGGATTACTCTGGCTACCCCGATTGTCGGCCAAAATACATCGCAGCTTTTGAGGCGATGGCGAATCTGGCCACCAGGGCTGGCGTGGAAGGCAAGCAACTGCGCATCCACGCGCCCCTGATGCAGTTGTCCAAGGCACAGATTATTGGCCTGGGAACTGGACTGGGGGTGGATTACACAGCCACGGTGTCATGTTATCAAGCCGACGCATCAGGCCGGGCCTGCGGCGTATGCGACTCGTGCCGCTTGCGTCGACAGGGTTTCGTCGAAGCGGGCGTGGCGGATGCAACACGCTATGCGGCGAGTCCTGAATAACTTCGCGTCGCCCCTGGATTTTTCAGGGAAATGATGGTGAACGGGTAGTCTGTTAAACACGCAGCAAGCGCCGGATGGCCAGGCGCGGACGCTGTTTAATGGCTGCAGAATATAAAATTTTACGTGCGGCAGTGCGTTACCGTAACAGGAGTAAGGAACCATGGTTTTTGATACATTTCAGCAGGGGCAGTCGATATTCCTCTGGCTGACCTTCGGCATAGCGTTGATCCTGGGCGCGGTCGTCAACAAGACAAACTTTTGCACCATGGGTGCCGTATCGGACTGGGTCAATATGGGCGACACCGGCCGCATGCGCTCGTGGCTGCTGGCCATTGCCGTGGCATTGCTGGGCGTGGTGCTGCTGGAATACTTCGGTAAAGTGAATCCGGATGCGTCCTTTCCCCCTTACCGCGGTGCGCAATTCATCTGGGCGGAAAATCTGCTGGGCGGCCTGATGTTCGGGATCGGGATGACGCTGGCGTCGGGTTGCGGCAACAAGAGCCTGATCCGTATTGGCGGCGGCAACCTTAAATCCATCGTCGTGGTGCTGATCATCTCTGTCATCGCCTACTACATGACCAACCCGTTTCCGGGTTCGGACAAGACGCTGTTCAGCGTGCTGTTCAATGGCTGGCTGCGCCCGCTGGCAATCAATCTGGGCGGTGAGCAGGATTTGGGCACCCTCCTGGCCGGTGCGCAACACGCTGTCATGGCGCGCCTGATCATCGGCGGCATACTGGGGCTGGCGCTCCTCGCTTACGTGTTCAAATCGGTCGATTTCCGCAGCAATCGGGATCTCATTATCGGCGGCCTGGTAGTTGGGCTGGCAGTACTCGGTGCCTGGTATGTGACCAGCAACATCAGTGTCCAGGTTGATGGTTCGCGTCACACGCTGCTGGACTATGTCCAGCAATGGGATTTCCTGGCGGACTCGGATGCCGGCAAACCGGCCGATGTGCGCCCGCTCAGCCCGCAATCATTCACCTTTATCAACCCGATGGGGCAGATGTGGGGTTATACCGCATCCGGATTCAATAAAGGCTTGCTGACCTTCGGCGTCATGGCTTTGTTGGGAGTGATCGCAGGCTCGTTCCTGTGGTCACTGCTGAGCCGCAGCTTCCGCATCGAGTGGTTTGCTTCCTTCAAGGACTTTGTTACGCATGTCATCGGTGCGGTGCTGATGGGATTCGGCGGTGTGCTGGCGCTGGGATGCACCATCGGCCAGGGCATTACCGGGGTGTCCACGCTTGCCCTGGGATCATTTATCGCATTTTTTGCGATTGTGGCGGGCAGCGCGATCACCATGAAAGTGCAATACATGATCATGATGCGCGAAGCCTGAACTACGCAACATAGCTGATTCAAGCAAGGGCAGGATGCTAGTCATCCTGCCCTTATTTCTTGTTCGTCGGTCTGTTCCTGCTCATCCGCTACGCCGCCTGAAACCAGTTCGCGAATCAGCTTGAACAGCGCCCGGCTGTTTCTCGGCGCTTGCGCGGCTGCGGCTTCGCGGCGCGCATTGCGGATCAGGGTGCGCAACTGCTGGGCGTCGGCCTGCGGGTAGGCATCGACAAACTCGGTCAGTACCGCGTCGTCGGCCAGTAGACGCGTGCGCCAGTTTTCCATGCGGTGAAATTCAGCGATCACTTCGGCGCTGTCGCCGCGCCAGGCGTTGAGCTGGTCGGCAATCGGTTGCGCGTCGGTAATGCGCATCAGGCGGCCGATGTACTGCATCTGACGGCGCAGGCCGCCGTGTGCGGTGATGCGTTTGGCCTGATTCACCGCGTCGCGCAAGGTTTCCGGCAAGTCCAGCTGATCCAGCTTGCTGGCGGGCAAGGCGACCAGTTCTTCGCCGAGCTTTTGCAGCGCAGTCATCTGGCGTTTGATTTCACTTTTGCTGACGGGTTGATCTTGTTCGAGGTCGTCCATGGTGCGCAGAGGTGCCGTAAATGTTGCTATGATAACGGTTTTTTAAGCATTCTCTCCTGGAGTCTCCGTGACCGACCGATTCAGCCATTCCAGCGACCACCTGCAAGCCCTCGTCCACGACATGCTCGACTATGCCCGGCAGCAGGGCGCCACCGGCTGCGAAGCCGAAGCCTCCGCCGGATTCGGCCAGAGCGTGACGGTGCGCAAGGGCGAAGTGGAAACCATCGAATACAACCGCGACAAGGGCATTGCCGTGTCCGTGTACATCGGCCAGCGCAAGGGCCATGCCTCCACTTCCGATTTCGGTATGGAGGCGCTGCATGCCACGGTGGACAAGGCGCTCACCATCGCACGCTACACCGCGGAGGACAGCTTTGCCGGCCTGCCGGATGAAGCATTGCTGGCGCGCGACATTCCCGAACTCGACCTCTACCATCCGTGGGCGTACAGCGTGGAGCAGGCGATTGACGCAGCGCGCGAGTGCGAAGCCGCCGCGCTCGCCGTGGACAGCCGCATCAACAATTCCGAAGGCGCCAGCGTCAATACCCAGGAGTCGCTGTTTGTGTACGGCAACAGCCTGGGCTTTCTGGCGGGCTACCCGACCTCGCGCCACGCCATCAGCTGCGCGGTGATCGCCGAATCTGCAGCGGGGATGCAGCGCGATTACTGGTATACCACTGCGCGCGATGCTGCGGACATGGATGCCGGCACCCTCGTGGGCCGCCGTGCCGGCGAACGCACGGTGCGCAGGCTGGATGCGCGCCAAGTGAAAACCGGCCAGGTACCGGTGCTGTTTGAAGCGCCGGTGGCGGCGGGACTGCTCGGGCATTTCGTTTCCGCGGCCAGCGGCGGCAACCTGTACCGCAAGTCGTCGTTCCTGCTCGACAGCCTGGGTCAGCAGATATTTGCCCCGATCGTGCAGATTGCCGAACGCCCGCATATCCTCAAGGGCCTGGCCAGCAGCCCGTTTGACAATGAAGGCGTGGCCACGCACGACCGGAATCTGGTCAAGGACGGCGTGCTCGGCGGCTATTTCCTCAGCAGCTACAGCGCGCGCAAGCTGGGGATGCAGTCCACCGGCAATGCCGGCGGCAACCACAACCTGATCCTGTCCAGCACCGGCGAAGACTTCGCTGCCCTGCTCAAGAAAATGGATACCGGCCTGCTGGTCACAGAACTGCTTGGCCATGGCATCAATACCGTCACCGGCGATTACTCGCGCGGCGCGGCCGGTTTCTGGGTGGAAAACGGCGTGATTCAGTACCCGGTGGAAGAAATCACCATCGCCGGCAATCTCAAGGACATGTTCCGGCAGATCATCGCCATCGGTACCGACATAGAAGCGCGCGGCTCCAAGCAGACCGGCTCGATCCTGATTGAGCGCATGACCGTAGCCGGGGAGTGATTGTGTGAGGGATTACCTGCCAACAGGGCGAGTCGTCGTCTGGCTGTGCCTGTTGTGGGTGATCCTGCTCGCCGGTTGTGGTGCCAGACAGCCGGCGCTGCCGCATCTGGGGCCGGACGACGTGGTGCTGGCGTTTGGTGACAGCCTGACCTACGGCACCGGGGTCGACGCGGTGCAAAGCTACCCGGCGCAACTCGGCCAGCTCATCGGGCGCAAGGTGGTGGCCGCCGGTGTGCCCGGCGAAGTCACGGCGCAAGGCGTGGTACGCCTGCCTGGTGAACTCGATGCAGTACAGCCGAAATTGCTGCTGTTATGCCTGGGCGGCAACGATTTGTTGCGTAACGTGGACCCAGTCAGTATTGCGGCCAATCTGCGCACCATGGTGGGCGAGGCGCGCCGGCGCGGGATCGCCGTGGTGCTGATCGGCGTGCCGGAACCCAGGCTGTTTGGCGGCGTGCCGAAGTTTTATGCGGATATCGCTGCAGCGGCAGGCGTGCCTTACGAGGGCAAGGTGCTGAAGACCGTGTTATTCGACAACACCAAAAAATCCGACCCGATCCACCCCAACGCGGCAGGCTACCGGATGATTGCCGATGCGCTGGCGGGTGTGTTGCACCAGACCGGAGCGATCTGACAATAACTTTAGGGGGGGCAACATGAAAGCATTGCTGACCCTGGCGCGCGCGATCGACGCATTGAACGAGCACATCGGCCATGCGCTGCGCTGGCTGGTGCTGATTGCCACGCTGATCTCGGCCGCCAATGCGCTGGTGCGCTATGGCCTGGGCGAAAGCTCCAACGCCTGGCTGGAAATCCAGTGGTATCTGTTTGGCGCGATCTTCCTGCTGGGCGCCGGCTATACCCTGAAACACAACGGCCATGTACGTATCGACCTGATCTATGGGCGCCTGTCTGCGCGCGGCCGCGCCTGGGTTGATCTGCTGGGCGGACTGTTGTTCCTGCTGCCGTTCACACTACTGCTTACCTGGTTCGCCTGGCCGATGTTCATGGCGTCCTGGCAGGGCAACGAAATGTCACCGGATGCCGGGGGGCTGTTGCGCTGGCCGGTGAAATTGCTGATCCCGGTGGGCTTCGGCTTGCTGGCGCTGCAAGGCGTGGCGGAAATCATCAAGCGCATCGGGGTGCTGGCGGGTGTGCTGACGCTGGAACAGGAAGCACCGTTGGAGGAAGTGCGATGAGCATGGAGCTCATGGCGCCGCTGATGTTTGTCGGCCTGGTGGTCTTCCTGCTGCTGGGTTATCCGGTGGCGTTCTCGCTTGCCGCCAATGGCCTGCTGTTTGCGCTGGTCGGCATTCATTACGGCTTTTTCGACATCTCGTTGATGCAGGCGCTGCCCGAGCGCGTGCTGGGCATCATCGCCAACCAGACCCTGCTGGCGATCCCGTTTTTCACCTTCATGGGACTGGTGCTGGAACGCAGCGGCATGGCCGAAGACCTGCTGGAAACCGTTGTCCAGCTGTTTGGCGGCCTGCGCGGCGGCCTGGCTTATGCAGTGATTTTCGTCGGCGCGCTGCTGGCCGCGACGACTGGCGTGGTGGCGGCTTCGGTTATCGCCATGGGACTGATCTCATTACCCATCATGATGCGCTACGGCTACGACCATCGGCTGGCCGCCGGGGTGATTGCCGCCTCCGGCACGCTGGCGCAGATCATTCCGCCGAGCTTGGTGCTGATCGTGCTGGCAGACCAATTGGGCATATCGGTAGGCGATCTGTATAAGGGCGCGCTGGTGCCCAGCCTGATGCTGGCCGGCCTGTATGTGGCGTTTGTGCTGCTCATCACCCTGGTCAAACCGGCCGCTGCACCGGCGTTGCCGCCGAGCGCACGCACGCTGCATGGGCGCGCGCTGCTGGCCAAAGCGAGTGTGTCCATCCTGCCGCCGCTGTTGCTGATATTCCTTGTTCTCGGCACCATCTTCCTGGGCTGGGCAACGCCTACCGAAGGCGGCGCCATGGGCGCCAGCGGCGCGCTGGCCCTGGCGCTGGTCAAGCGCCGCCTGAGCCTCGACCTGCTCAGACAGGCCATGGATTCCACCACCCGCCTGACCAGTTTTGTGGTGTTCATCCTGATCGGCTCCACCGTGTTCAGCCTGGTGTTCCGCGGCGTGGATGGCGACCTGTGGGTGGAACAGCTGCTCACAGCGCTGCCCGGCGGCGTGCTGGGCTTTTTGATCGTGGTCAACCTGCTGATATTCGTGCTGGCGTTCTTCCTCGATTTTTTCGAGATTGCCTTCATCATCATCCCGCTGCTCGCCCCGGTCGCGCACAAGCTGGGGATCGATCTGGTATGGTTCGGCGTGCTGATCGGGATTAACATGCAAACCTCGTTCATGCATCCGCCGTTTGGTTTTGCGCTATTTTACCTGCGCAGCGTCGCCCCCAGATCGATTCGCACCAGCGCCATTTACCGGGGCGCGATTCCGTTTGTGGTTATCCAGCTGCTGATGCTGGCGCTGCTTGTTGCCTTCCCCGGTCTGACCGGCGTCAAGCACAATGCGCTTGCCCCCGGCGTGATCGATGTGCCGCTGGAGCAGGACAGTTACGGCGATTATTTCCTGCCGAGGGAATGGCGCTGACAAAAGGCAAAAGGCAAAATCCGGGTATGTCCTCCGTGGTTAATTAAATTGCCGTTTTAGATCAATTCATGGAAATCGCTATGCAAACTGAAAGTTTTATCCCCGGCAAAGACGCTTCGCTGGAATCCTCCATCCAGTCCATGCAGGCCAGGTTGGCGGCGCTGGGCTTCCACATCGAGGAGCGCTCCTGGCTCAACCCCATCGCCAACGTCTGGTCGGTGCACATCCGCGACCGCGATTGCCCTATCCTGTTTACCAACGGCAAGGGTGCCACGCAAAAGGCCGCGCTGGCGAGTGCGCTGGGCGAGTTTTTCGAGCGCCTCGGCTGCCATTATTTCTGGACGCATTACTACCTGGGCGAAACCATTGCCCAGCGCGAATACGTGCATTACCCACAGGAAAAATGGTTTCCTTTAAGCGAAGATGGTCGCTGGCCGGAGGATTTGCTGGATGCCGGGTTGCAGGCGTTCTATAACCCCGATGCAGCGGTGGATGCACGCGCGCTGGTGGAGCACAACTCCGGCAATGCCGAACGCGGCATTTGCGCGCTGCTCTACCAGCGCCAGCGCGACGGCGCCACGCTGTGGTTCCCGGTCAATATTATCGGCAACCTGTATGTAAGCAACGGCATGTCGGCGGGTAATTCCCCCGCTGAGGCGCGCGTGCAGGCGCTGTCCGAAATCTTCGAGCGCCACGTCAAGTTCCGCATCATCGCCGAGGGCCTGTGTCTGCCGGATGTGCCGGAAGCCGTCATCGCGCGCTATCCAAAAATCGAGGCCGGCATCCGCGACCTGCGCGCCGCCGGGTTCGGCATCCTGGTCAAGGACGCTTCGCTGGGCGGGCAATACCCGGTGATGAACGTCACCCTGCTCAATCCCAACGATCAGGGTTGCTTCGCCAGTTTCGGCGCGCACCCGCGCTTTGAAGTCGCGCTGGAGCGTGCACTCACCGAGCTGTTGCAAGGGCGCGCGCTGGATGCGCTGGGAGACTTCCCCGAGCCGGGTTTCGATCTGGAAGAAATCGCCGATCCGCAGAACCTGGAAATTCATTTCGTCGATTCCAGCGGCATTATCAGCTGGGAATTTCTGCGCGCCACGCCCGATTACGATTTCGCCGACTGGAACTTCAGCGGCACCACCGAGCAGGAATATGCCTGGCTGTGCGAACTCATCCACGCGGAAGAACGCGACATCTACATCGCGGATTTCCCCGATCTGGGTGTGTATGCGTGCCGCATCATCGTCCCCGGCATGTCCGAAATCTATCCCGCCGACGACCTGGAATGGAACAACAACAGCGTCGGCAACCAGTTGCGCCATGCCATCCTGCACCTGACACAGCTGGATGATGAGGAGTGCAGCGAACTGCTGGACAAGCTCAACGAACTCGCCCTCGACGATCAGCGCCCCGTCGCCGCGCTGATCGGCCTCGTCGCTGATGCCGGTACGCTGTGGAAAGACCTGCGTCTGGGTGAACTGAAAACGCTGCTGGCGCTGGCTATCGGCGACAGCGAAGCCATCCGTGCAGGCTGCCACTGGGTGCGTCACTTCGAACAACTCGATCCCGCCCGGCGCCATGTTTATCGCTGCATCGAAGCGATACTTTCTTTAGAAAACCCGGAAGCCTATGGCGCCAGCCTGCAAACGCTATATGGTACGGAAACTGTGCAGCAAGCCCAGGCCATGCTGCGTGGTGAGCAGCGCTTTTTTGGCCTGCAGGCGCCGGGGGTGGAATTGGCCGGGTGCGATATGCATCAGCGGCTGCTGGCCGCATACAGCAAATTGAATCGGGCCTGATTCAAGGGAATTTATGAATTCTAAGCTGACCCTCTATAGTTTTCGTATCCTTACCCTGTTATCTCGGAAAGCGCTGGGATTGAAATTCCTGAGGTGATCGAATTGGTTGAGTCGGGAGACACTGGCCAGACTTTGGGCCAGCCCTTGACCCGCTAAACCCACACCGGTCACTCATCCAGATCAAGGCAGTGTCGATGTTGCCTGAGCCGCCCCGGCCTTTTTCGGGGCGCCATTTCCCAGAAGCTGCCACAGTGCCTTGCCTGCGAACAGGGCAAAGACCGGCGCGCCTGCAATCAGGTACCAGTAGTAGGTGGTGAAGCGCCACATCAGCAGGACTGCGCCCAGGGTGGCGTGGTCGAGCACCGGCGCCAGCAGCGCAGTGAAGCTCAGTTCGACGCCGCCGCTGCCGCCGGGCAGCAGGGTGAACTGGCCGGCGGTCAGCGCCAGCATCTGGATGAGGAAGCTGTAGGCCCAGGAGATATGGCGACCCAGCCCCGCAATCAGCACATACAGAATGCTATAGCGCATCAGCCAGTGGCCGACGCACAGCGCATAGACGGCGAGCAGGCGTCCGCGCGACAGACCAAGGGTGAGGCGCAACCCCTGGCGGAAGCGCAACAGCATACGCACCACACGTCTTCGCGTAGCAGCAGAAACTTGCCACTTGCGCAAGCGCTTGCAAGTCCATAGCAAGGTCGAACGATAGTGTCTTGCCGCGACCCAGGCCAGTGCCATGGCACCCACCAGTAATCCGGCCAGCAGCGCAAGCTGCCAGCCTGCCTGCAGCTGTTCCGGCTGGAGGAGCAGGGTGAGCGCAATGACAAGCAATGCCGTGGTAAAGAACAGCATGTCCATCAGCACGTCCAGCGCATACAGGGCAGCGGCACCGGTGCCAGGTACGCCATGCCTTCGCAGCAGGAATACATAGGTGAGGGGGCCGCCGCTGCCGGCCGGCGTGGCGCAAAAGGCGAATTCGGTGGCCATGACCGTGGCCAGGGCACGCGCGTGCGTCATGGGCTGCCCGATGCCGCCGAGCATGAGGCGCATGCGTCCTGCGTTGAAATTCCAGCCGATGAAAATCATCGTCAGCACCACGCCCAGCAGGGATAATGGAAATGCTGCCAGGCGCTGGAACAAGCCGCTGCCGCCATACAGCAGCGGGATGCTCAGACCCAGTATCAGCCCAAGCGCCACGAGCCAGAGGGAGCGCCTCATGGGAGGCTGTTCACCCATTGCGCCTTGGTTTGCGGAGTGCGCGTGGCCAGCAGCGTTTCCAGTGTTTCCAGCCAGAAACGCACGGCCTCGCCATGCTGCATGTCTACGGGATGCAGGCCCAGCCTCAGCAGGGGGCTGGACAGGGTATGCGTCAGACGCAACCGGTTCCAGTAGCGCGAGGCCAGACGCCGCCAGGCACTGCGCGAGCTCCACACCAGCGTTGGCGCGTCCAGGCGCTGCCAGTCCGGCAGGCGGATGAGTCCGCCCAGGTCGCTGGTATAGCGCAGCGGGAAGCGGCGCAGGGCGGCTTGCGTTCCCTTGCTCATCAGCCAGGCCGGGGCGACGAAGCCGACCACCGGCCAATGATAGCGGCTGAACAGTTCCAGTCCCCGTTCCAGGCGTTGCCGGGCGTGCATTTCATCCAGGCTGCAGAACTCGCCTTCATGCGTGTAGATACGGCGCATGAACAGGTCTGCCGGATTGGGGTGCAGGGGGCTGTCGTCGTTGTGGTAATAACCATGCAGAACGACTTCGTCGCCACGTGCGATGCGTTGCTCGATGGCGTTCCTGAAATCCGGGAAGCGGTCCAGGTGAAGCTGGCGGTGGAAGTCAGGCACCACCAATAAGGTCAGGGGGACGCGCCCCATGGCATCTACTGCGCCGATGAAACCCCGGTAGGCAGGCCAGCTTGCCGGCGTCACGTCATGCAAAACCACACTCAAGGCAAGGCTGGCAGGCTGATCAGGCACGGCGGCTTTCCTCTGCCTTCTGGCCTGTATAGCCGGTTAATTCTTGATACTGCGCGAGGAGCTGGGCCAGTACCCTGTCCCATGCATAGCATTCCTCGACCCGTTTGCGGGCCAGACGGCCCATGCCAAGGTGACCATCGGCAAACAGGTTGCGCGCTGCGTCTGCCAGTGCCGGAGCGCTCACCGTTTCGGCCAGCAGGCCGCAACCGGGAACCACCAGTTCGGCGACAGCACCTTTGCGGGTGCCGATGACGGGAATGCCGCTCGCCATTGCCTCGAGCACCACCAGGCCGAAGGTTTCGCTGTCGCCGGCGTGGATCAGCGCGTCGCTGCTGGCCAGATAACGGGCGATCCGGTCGGCAGCGACATATTCATGAATCACGCTGACATTGTCGGGCACGCCGCGCGGCATTCCCGGGCCAACCAGGAGCAAATGATAATTTTTTCCCAACAGTTCCATAGCCTTGAGCAGCAGAGGGATTTTTTTTTCGCGGGCGGCGCGTCCGGCGAAGATGAGCAAGGGAATTTCCTTGGCGATTCCCAGTTCCGCCTTGAGCGCCACATCCCGATAGCGTGGATGGAATTGGCTGGTGTCCACACCGAGCGGCTGCAATCGAACGTTTTCCACGCCCAGATGCGCCAATTTATTGGCGATTACCTGACTGGGTGCAAGGATGCGGTCGAAGTGGCGGTAAAGCCGGCGTATGTAGCTGTCCAGTATCGGGTCTGTCCAGTGTCCGAGCCGGGAATTCACCAAACGCGGCAAATCGGAGTGATAGAAGCCAACCACCGGCACACCCAGGTGCTGGCCGGCTTCCACGCAGGCCCAGGCGGTAAGGTAAGGGTCGCCGGCTTCGATGAGGTCGGGGCGAAGCTGCAGCAGCGTATCCACCCAGCCCCGTTTGCGCAGCGGAAACCGGTAGCCATGACCAAAAGGGATAGGCAGCGCGGGCACGCCGTGGATCACCCCCTGGTCGAAACGGCGTGAATCGGGAATGATCAGGCTGTGCTGCGCATGGCCGTTCAGCCAGCGGCGTTTGGCGTCAAGATAGGTACGTACACCGCCACTGACCGGTGTATAGAACATGGTGACGTCAGCGATATGCATGAGTTGAGCTTAACATTGTGACATTACAACCAGATTAGCTGATCCTTGAAGCTGAAACAGACCGAAATGCTGGTACCGGCCGTCATTGCATTCATCCTCTTTGATACAGTAGTATCCTAAAATATTGTTTCTTAATGATTGTCAGGGAAAATCAAGAGGCGCCGTCTGTCACCGGGTCGAAACCATAAAATTTTATAATCGCGGTATTAGCGAAAATCAGGCAATGGAATAATGGCAAAAGACAAATTCAGAACATTTCTGGAGGAAGCACCGGATGCCTTCTTTGCGCATGATCTGGAGGGAAGGATTACCGATGTCAACCGGATGGCATGCGATAGCCTGGGATATTCGCGCGAAGAAGTGATAAACATGACGGTCATGGATGTAGACCGGAACTACGACCAGTCTGCCGCCAGCGCTTGCTGGGAGCAAGCACAACCTGGAAAAACCGTGCTATTGCTTGGTCAGCATCGGCGCAAGGATGGGACGGTTTTTCCTGTGGAAGTTCATCTTAGCGCTTACATTGTCGACGGCAGCAAGATCATTCTGGCGCTGGCGCACGACATCACCAACCGTCAGCAGGCGGAAAGGCGGCAAGAGCGGCTGGCGAAGCTCTATCAGGCGCTGAGCGAAGTCAACCAGGCCATTGTGCGGATGGATGAAGAGGAAAAGCTGTTTCCTCTGGTATGCAAAATGGCGGTGGACTTCGGCGGCTTGAAGATGGCCTGGGTCGGACAACTGAACCAGAACAGCGGCCTGATCGAGCCTGTGGTCAGTTACGGCAGCGGGGCGGATTACCTGGCAGGCATCGTCATTTCAGCGAGCGAAGATATACCTGAAGGACGTGGACCAGCTGCTCAGGCTTTCCGTGAAAACCGGATTGTGATTGTCCAGGATTATCAGGAAAGCGCGATTACAAAACCCTGGCAGAAGCTCGCTGCCAGGTACGGATGGGGATCAAGCGGTTCATTTCCCATTCCTCGATCCGGCAAGCCATTTGCATTGCTGGGGGTTTACCACGAACACACCCATGCCTTCGATGACGAAATAGTCGGGCTTCTGGATGAGATGACGCGGGACATCGCTTTCGCACTCGATAACTTTGACCGGGAAAATGAGCGGAAACTGGCAGAGCAGAATTTGCGCAAAAGTGAAGAAAAGTTTTCAAAAGTATTTCGCAATTCACCCAATCCGGTTTCCATCACAAGTATTGCCGACGGCAGGTTTATTGACGTCAATGATGCATGGATGGACATCACCGGTTACGCACGGGAAGAAGCGATAGGCAGGACAGCCGCTGATCTGGGGATTTGGGCAAACCCCGACGATCGGGCCATGGTTGTTGCTGAACTGACAAAGAAAGGAGTGGTCAGGGATTTCGAGGTGGTTTTCAAGACGAAAACAGACAATGAGGTTACCTGTCTTGTCTCAGCGGAGCTCATTGCCATAGGGCATGAACAGTGCGCTGTGCTCGTTGCCCAGGACATTACCGAGAAGAAGCGGTTCGACGGGTTGATCTGGAAACAGGCGAACTTCGATCCGCTGACCGGTTTGCCCAACCGTAACATGTTCTATGACCGGCTGGATCAGGATATCAGGAAGACGCATCGGGATGGGAAGATGCTGGCGCTGTTTTTCATCGATCTCGATCGATTCAAGGAGGTCAACGATACGCTGGGTCACCAGACCGGAGACATGTTGCTGGTGGAGGCGGCACGGCGGATCAGTGCCTGCATACGGGAGTCGGATACCGTGGCGCGGCTTGGTGGAGACGAGTTTACGGTGATCTTGCCGCAGCTGCATGATACTGCGCACATCGAGGAGATTGCGCAAAACATAATCGACAGACTGTCGGAACCTTTTTCCGGGGGCAGGGAACAAGCCCATATTTATCTTTCGGCCAGTATCGGCATCACGCTGTACCCGTCGGACGCACTGGATGTGGAGCCGCTGTTGAGGAATGCGGACCAGGCGATGTACGTGGCCAAGAATGCAGGGCGCAACCGTTTCAGTTATTTTACCCAGTCGCTGCAGGAGGCGGCCCAGTCGAGGCTGAGGATGCTCAACGACTTGCGCGGGGCACTGGAGGCAGAACAGTTCGTTTTGTATTTCCAGCCGATCGTGGATATGTCGACGGGCCGCATCGTCAAGGCCGAAGCGCTGCTGCGCTGGATGCATCCGGAACGGGGTCTGGTGAGTCCGATGGAATTCATCGTGCTGGCGGAGGAAACCGGGTTGATCGTGAAGATCGGCGACTGGGCGTTCAGGGAGGCGGCCCGCTGGGCAAGCCAGTGGGTCGGCCTGAGTCCTGATGGCTTCCAGATGGGCGTGAATGTTTCAGCTGCCCAGTTCCATGGCAATGACGGGAAAATCGATGCATGGTTCGGCTATGTGCAGGAACTGGGACTTTCCGGGCACAACATCATCATCGAGATCACCGAAAGCCTCCTGCTCGATGCCGATTCCGTGGTGACTGACAAGCTGGCGCGGTTTCGGGGCGCAGGCATTCGGGTGGCAATCGACGATTTCGGTACGGGCTATTCAGCGCTGTCCTACCTGAAGAAATTCCATATTGACTATCTGAAGATCGACCAGTCTTTCGTCAGGGGATTGGCGACCGACGCCAGCGATATGGCCCTGTCGGAAGCGATTGTCGTGATGGCGCACAAATTGGGAATCAAGGTGATCGCAGAAGGCGTGGAAACGGCGGAACAGCACAGGCTGTTGGCCGAAGCTGGCTGCGACTGCGCTCAGGGCTATTTATATTCGTACCCGTTGCCTGCGAGCGAGTTCGAAAACTGCTTGAAAAAGGCGTGCCGTTTACGCTGAAAGTTTGTTTCTGTGGGCTATTCGATGGTGTCCAGTATTTTCCGGATCACCTCCCACGCAAACCCCCGGCTCTGCAAAAAGCGTATCTGCTTGGCTTGTTCCCGGGCGCTGGCTGGAATCTGCCCGAATTTGCGTTCCCATACGGCGCGGGCGCGTTCCAGTTCGGTGTCATGGACGTTGGCCAGCGTGGCGTTGATGAGTTCTTCGGCTACACCTTTTTCGCGTAACTCAAACGCAATTTTACGGCTGCCGTAGCGGCCTTGTCTGGCGTTGACCATCTGTTCCGCATAGCGCGCGTCGGACAGCCAGCCACGCGCTTGAAGATCGTCGAGCAGGATGTTCAGTTCATCCGGGTTGTCGGCGTGCGGGGCGAGCTTGCGCATCAGCTCCATGCGCGAATATTCGCGCCGGGAGAGTGCTTCGAGTGCGCGCGCGCGCAGGGACTTTTCAGGGAGCTGGGGCATGGCTGCGGGGCTCGGGGATGGGCGTCACTGTGCTCAATCCAGCCTGCTTATTTCCGGATTTATGCCATCATTCCAGGCTTGACCAGAAATGACGGCATCGCGCTGTTAATTACCCGGCGACTTCTGCGGTAACGGCCATCGGCGCGACACCAATCGCTGCGCGCACTTTATTTTCAATCTCGTGGGCGACTTCGGGGTGCTCGCGCAGATATTCGCGTGCGTTGTCCTTGCCCTGACCGATTTTTTCGCCGTTATAGGCATACCAGGCACCGGATTTTTCTACCAGCTTGTGCTCCACGCCCAGCTCGATAATTTCCCCTTCGCGCGAGATGCCTTCGCCGTAAAGGATGTCGAATTCAGCCTGCTTGAACGGCGGTGCGACCTTGTTCTTGACGACCTTGACGCGGGTTTCAGAGCCGATCACTTCGTCGCCCTTCTTGATCGCGCCGGTACGGCGAATGTCGAGGCGCACCGAGGCGTAGAACTTGAGCGCGTTGCCGCCGGTGGTGGTCTCCGGGTTGCCGAACATGACGCCGATTTTCATGCGGATCTGGTTGATGAAGATCACCAGGGTATTGGTGCGCTTGATGTTGCCGGTGAGTTTGCGCAGCGCCTGGCTCATCAGGCGGGCCTGCAGGCCCATGTGCGAGTCGCCCATTTCGCCTTCGATTTCGGCCTTGGGGGTGAGCGCCGCTACCGAGTCGATCACCACCACGTCCACCGAACCGGAGCGCACCAGCATGTCGGCGATTTCCAGCGCCTGCTCGCCGGTGTCGGGCTGGGAGATGAGCAGGTCGGAGACATTCACCCCGAGTTTCTGCGCGTATTGCGGGTCGAGTGCGTGTTCGGCATCAATGAACGCTGCGGTGCCGCCCAGTTTCTGCATTTCGGCGATCACCTGCAGGGTGAGCGTGGTTTTGCCGGAGGACTCCGGTCCGAAAATTTCAACGACACGGCCGCGCGGCAAGCCGCCGACGCCCAGCGCAATATCCAGGCCGAGGGAGCCGGTGGATACCACCTGAATATCGCGCACGACTTCGCCATCGCCGAGACGCATGATGGAGCCTTTGCCGAAGCTTTTTTCGATTTGTGCCAGGGCAGCGGCGAGGGCTTTGCTTCTGTTTTCGTCCATGTGTTTTTTCCTCAAATTAGTGCGGCGATTATGGCATAAACCGTTCAAACCAGTTAGCCACAGAGGGCACAGAGTACACGGAGAAAATCAAATCGAACAACCAACGATAGTACGCACTGGCTTGCCCCGGCTTTCTCTGTGTGCTCTGTGCCCTCTGTGGCAAATGGTTTTTGTCTAGACCAGCAACTCGATCACCCCGCGCAACGCGGCAGCCACGGCGCGCGCGCGAATTTCATCGCGGTCGCCGGATAGCTTGCAGGTGGTGGCGTGGCGGGTGCCGTCCTGCATCGCCCAGGCGATGCACACAGTGCCGACGGGTTTTTGCGGGGTACCGCCGCCCGGTCCGGCAATGCCGGAAATGGCCAGGGAAATCTGCGCGCGGCTGTGGGCGAGTACGCCCTGTGCCATTTCCAGCACGGTGGGTTCGGATACGGCGCCAAATGTCTCCAGCGTAGCGCTTTGCACGCCCAGCATGTCGTGCTTGGCGGCGTTGGTGTAGGTGATGAAGCCGCGCTCATACCAGGCCGAGCTGCCCGGCACGGCGGTGACCAGCATGCCCACCCAGCCGCCGGTGCAGGATTCGGCGCTGGCGAGCATGATGCCGCGCCGGTGGAGGGCCTGGCCGGTTTGTTCGGCGAGTTGGTAGAGTTCTGCGTCGGTCGGTCTCATGGCAGAATTTTTTGCGCGATGAACAGTACCAGCAAAGTGTAGCCGGCCGCCAGCAAGTCGTCGAGCATGACGCCGAAGCCGTTTTTCAGGTGCGCATCGAACCAGTCGATGGGAAATGGCTTCCAGATATCGAACAGGCGGAACAGGCCAAAGGCAGCGGCGACCCACAGCGGCGTTTGCGGGGTAGCCGCGAGCACGATCCAGAATGCGGCGATTTCATCCCAGACAATGCCGCTGTGATCCGCCACGCCCAGATCGCGCCCGGTTTTGCCACAAATCCAGATGCCGGCAACCAGCGCGATTCCGATGATGAGGTACAGCTGAGCCGGTGTAGTGAGCCCGGCCAGCAGGTAGTACAGCGGCAGCGCGGCCAGCGTGCCAAACGTACCCGGCGCCTTGGGTGCGAGTCCGCTGCCCAGACCAAAGGCGAGAAAATGCGCTGGGTGGCGCGTGACGAAGTGCCAGTCAGGCGGCAAAGTGGTCATAGCCTGTGTGGCGCATATCCAGCGCCTGCCCTTGTGCATCGCGCACTGTCAGACCGGGCTCGGCGCGAATGCTGCCAATGACAGTGAGGCGCACGTCGAGGCGGGCGGCGATTTCGCCGAGTGCCTGGCGGTGTGCGGCGGGTGCAGTGAAACACAGTTCGTAGTCGTCGCCCCCGCTCAGTACGCAATCATCAAATGCCGGATGCGCGGCATAGTCATGCAGGATTTCACCCAACGGCAAGTGCGCGTATTCAACCACGGCACCGACGCCAGAGCGCGTCAGGATATGTCCCAGATCAGCCAGCAAGCCATCCGACACATCGATTGCGCTGTGCGCCAGCCCGCGCAAGGCGAGACCCAGTTCGACACGCGGCGTGGGCGCGTGCAGGCGCACTGCCAGCGTGGCCAGATCGGCGTCGGTGAGATTGACACGGCCTTGCAGGACGGCAAGTGCCAGTGCCGCATCACCCAGCGTGCCGGATACCCAGATGTCATCGCCCGCCTGGGCCCCGTCGCGGCGCAGCGCCTGATTGGGCGGCACTTCGCCGATGACGGTGAGGGTGAGGCTCAATGCGCCGCGCGTGGTATCGCCACCCACCAGGCTCACGCCAAATCGATCCGCGCAGCGATACAGTCCCGTTGCAAACGCCGCCAGCCAGTCATCGTCCACTTCCGGCAGTGTCAGCGCCAGCGTCGCCCAGCGCGGGGTTGCGCCCATCGCGGCGAGATCGGAGAGGTTGACCGCGAGACTTTTCCAGCCAAGCTGTTGCGGGTCGGCATCGGCAAAAAAATGCACATCGGCGACCAGCGTGTCGGTGGACACGGCCAGCTGCATCCCTGCGCTGGGCTGCAGCAGTGCGCAATCGTCGCCCACGCCAAGCACCGCGCCGGGTGTGGCGCGGGAGAAATGGCGCTGGATCAGCTCGAATTCGGAGGTCATGGATGCTGCGTTGCGATTTTTTCGCTCATCAACCCTGGCGGCGCGGCGTGTTCACTTCCACGGCGCGTACCTCGGCAGCCAGTTTGTCCATCACGCCGTTGACGTATTTGTGGCCATCGGTGCCGCCGAATATCTTGGCGAGTTCGACTGCTTCGTTGATGACGACGCGATACGGCACTTCCAGATTATGCAGCAGTTCCTGCGCGCCCAGCAGCAGGATGGCATGTTCCACCGGGCTCAGTTCCGTGGGCTTGCGATCCAGGTAGGCAACGAGCCGCAGGTCCAGCGCCGGCGCTTCGTCGACCACACCATTCAGCAGTGCCAGAAACATCTTTTCGTCGATTTTGCGATAGTCGGGATCGTCACGCAGTTGCTTGACGATATCGGCAGTCGGCTGATGGTTGAGCAGCCACTGATACGCGCCCTGCACTGCGAATTCGCGGGCCTTGCGACGATTGCCGCTCATAGCAGTTTGAGCAGATTGGCCATTTCGATCGCGCATTCGCCTGCTTCTGTACCCTTCACCGACATGCGCGAGGTGGCCTGGTGATCGGTATCGGTGGTCAACACGCCGTTGGCAATCGGCACGCCGGTATCGAGCTGGATACGCGCGATACCGTTGGCCATTTCGTTGGAAACCACCTCGAAATGATAGGTGTCGCCACGCACTACGGCGCCCAGCGCCACCAGCGCGTCGAATTTGCCGCTCATGGCCATTTTGCGCAGCGCCAGCGGAATTTCCAGCGCACCCGGTACGGTGGCGATAAGCATGTTGCCGGTTTTCACGCCACGCTTGATAAGCGCGGCGCTGCAAGCCGCCAGCAAACCCTCGCAGACGTCCATGTTAAAGCGGCTCATGATGATGCCGATGCGCAATGCGCTGCCGTCGAGACTGGGTTCAAGTTCGGGAATATTGTCGTAGTTTGCCATGATGTATTTCTCCTGATAAGGCTGTTTTGACTGCATGTATTGCCCGTGCAATGCGGTGGGTGGATTCAGGCGTTCTCGTCGTAGCCCGCCACTTCCAGATCGAATCCCGCCAGCGACGGCATTTTGCGCTGGGTGGCCAGCAGGCGCATTTTGCCCACGCCGAGGTCTTTCAATATCTGCGCACCAATGCCGTAATTACGCGCGTCCCATTTTTGCGGGAGCCTGACGTCGGCTTCAGGCATGGCGCGGGTGAGCAGTTCTGCCGCGCTCTCCGGGCGGTGCAGCAGCACGACAACGCCTTTGCCCACCGCAGCGATTTTTGCCAGAGCCTGGTTGACGCTGTAGGCGTGGGTGCGGCTGTCGACTTCGAGCACGTCCATCACCGATACCGGCTCGTGGACTCGCACCAGCGTCTCGCTGGCGGCGCTGATTTCGCCCTTGACCAAAGCCAGGTGGGCAGCGCCGGAGATTTTTTCGCGGTAGGCGATGAGCTGGAATTCGCCGTAAACCGTCTCGATATTGCGACTGCCGGCACGTTCCACCAGACTTTCATTCTGGCTGCGATAGTGGATCAGGTCGACGATGGCACCGATTTTCAGGCCATGGATTTTAGCGTATTCCAGCAAGTCCGGCAGGCGCGCCATGGTGCCATCATCCTTGAGGATTTCGCAAATCACCGCGGCGGGTTCCAGCCCGGCCAGCCCGGCCAGATCGCAGCCTGCCTCGGTGTGGCCGGCGCGAATCAGCACGCCGCCAGGCTGGGCGCGCAGCGGAAAAACGTGGCCCGGCTGGATGATGTCGGTGGCCTTGGCATGTTTGGCGACGGCGGCCTGGATGGTGAGCGCCCGGTCGGCGGCGGAAATGCCCGTCGTCACGCCGGTGGCGGCTTCGATGGAGACGGTGAAGGCGGTGCTGTAAGGCGTCTGGTTATCGGCCACCATCTGGCGCAGTCCCAGCTGCTTGCAGCGCTCGTCGGTCAGCGTCAGGCAGATCAGGCCGCGCCCGTGCGTGGCCATGAAGTTGATTGCTGCGGGCGTGGCAAATTCGGCTGCCATGACCAGGTCGCCCTCGTTTTCGCGGTCTTCCTCGTCCACCAGTACGACCATTTTTCCGGCCTTCAGGTCGGCGATGATGTCTTCGATAGGGCTCAGGCTCATGTTTGATCTCGATTTAAGGGCTTATTTATGAATAATTCACGGGTGCGACGGGGGTATCCGGCCCGTAGGGCAAGGCGCGATGAGCGCCGTTTGGTCATTCCAAACAAGCGACGAGCAACGCCGCCATGCGGGCCGGATATCCCCGTCCCGAAGGGTTGCCACAGGAAGGCCCGGCTGCAAGGCGCGGCGACGCAGCAATGCTGATTGCCTTGCAAGGCGCCGCAACGCCGCAGCCGGGCCTTCCTGCGGCAACGCATCCCGTGAATTATTCATGAATAAGCCCTAAGAATGCGTTCGGCGTAGCGCGCCATCATGTCCACTTCCAGATTGACCCGGCTGGCAGGTTGGAGCGCATGCAGATTGGTATGTTCCAGCGTGTGTGGAATAAGGTTGATGCTGAAGTTGTCGCCGTCCACGCGGTTAACGGTGAGGCTGACGCCATTGACGGTAACCGAGCCCTTGGTGACGATGAATTTTGCCAGATCGTCCGGCGCGCGGACAAGCAGCCCGAAGCAGTCGCCCACCGGGTCAAAGCGCAGCACTTCGCCGACGCCGTCCACATGGCCGGACACCAGGTGACCGCCCAGACGATCCGCCAGGCGCAGCGCCTTTTCCAGGTTGACCAGGCTGTGTTCGGGAAAGCCCACCGTACAGCGGAAAGTCTCTGCCGATACGTCTACCGAGAAGCTCGCCGCATCCCGATCCACGACGGTCAGGCACACCCCGTTGCAGGCGATGGAGTCACCCGGCGCCACATCGCTCAAATCCAGATTGGCGGCGTCGATCAGCAGGCGCGCGTCTGCACCTCTGGCCTGCACTGCCGCGACCTTGCCTACTGCCTGAATAATGCCTGTAAACATCTTAAGCCTCGTTAACCTTAAATTGTGCCGTGATGCGTATATCTGCACCGACCTGACGCAGGTCGCGCAGCACCAGTTTGCGGCGCGCCTCCATCTGCGCCGGTTCTGCCAGGGCAAACAGGCCGCGCGCCGTGTCGCCCAGTAGTACCGGTGCTACATACATGATCCATTCATCGACGAATCCCGCCGTGATCAGCGCGCCGTTGAGTGTGGCACCGGCTTCGGTCATCACTTCATTGATCCCGCGCTGCGCCAGGATGGACAACAGCGCCCCCAGGTCAACCTGGCCGGCAGCACCGGGCAGGCAACGGATTTCTGCACCGGCGGCTTCCAGCGCGGCCATGCGCCGGGCGTCCGGTTCGGCACAGACAATCAGTGTGCGGGCACCGCCCAGTATTCTAGCCGAGGGCGGAGTTTGCAGGCGCGAATCGACGATGACCTTGAGCGGCTGGCGCGTGGTCTCCACCCCGCGCACGTTGAGCTGCGGATCGTCCGCCAGCACCGTGCCGATACCCGTCAGGATGGCGCATGAACGCGCGCGCAGCCGGTGCACATCGTGGCGCGCAGGCTCGCCGGTGATCCATTGGCTGGCACCGCTGCATAACGCCGTTTTTCCATCCAGCGAACTGGCGGTCTTGATGCGCAGCCACGGGTGGCCCATCACCATGCGTTTGATAAAGCCTGCGTTGAGTTCACGCGCCTGCGCTTCGAGCAAGCCGCAATCAGTCGCAATTCCGGCGTGTTGCAGCAGCGCCAGACCATTGCCCGCCACCTGGGGGTTGGGGTCCTGCATGGCGGCCACGACGCGTGCCACGCCGGCGCTGATCAACGCCTCGGCGCAGGGCGGGGTGCGGCCATGGTGGCTGCACGGTTCGAGCGTGACATACACCGTGGCGCCGCGCGCCGCGTCACCGGCCTCGCGCAATGCGTGGATTTCGGCATGCGGCTGTCCGGCCTGCTGGTGCCAGCCGCTGCCGACCACCACCCCTTTCCTGACAATGATGCAACCCACGCGCGGGTTCGGGCTGGTGGTGTACAGGCCGCGCTCCGCAAGCTGCAGCGCGTGTGCCATGTGGATGTAGTCTGTCTGCGAAAACACGGGTTTACTTGTCGAAGTCCTTGAGCACGTCGCGGAAATCGTCCACATCCTGGAAGCTTTTGTACACCGAAGCAAAGCGGATGTAAGCGATCTTGTCCAGACGCTTCAACTCGTTCATCACCATCTCGCCAATCTGGCGCGCGGGCACTTCGCGTTCGCCCAGCGACAGCACCTGTTTGACGATGCGCTCAATCGCCGCATCCACGTATTCGGTCGGCACCGGGCGCTTGTGCAACGCGCGGCGAAAGCCCTCGTGCAGTTTTTCCTGGCTGAATTCCTGGCGCACGCCGTTGCTTTTAACCACCTGCGGCAGGCGCAGTTCTATGGTTTCATAGGTGGTAAAGCGCTTGTCGCAAGACGTGCAGCGACGCCGCCGGCGAATCGAGTCGCCGGCTTCGGAGAGGCGCGAATCCACGACCTGGGAGTCGAACGCGCCGCAGAACGGACATTTCATGAAGGCAGTTGAGGCGTGGGCAGGTAATCGTCAGCAGGGGGCAGCCGGGTTGGGCCGGCTTATCCGTACACCGGATATTTCTTGCACAAGGCTTGCGCGGCAACCGCCACGCGTGCAATGACCGCCTCGTCAGCCGGTGCGTCGAGCACGTCGGCAATCAGGTGCGCCAGCTGCTCGGCTTCCAGCTCCTTGAAACCGCGTGTGGTCATCGCCGGCGTGCCGATGCGGATGCCGGAAGTGACGAAGGGTTTTTGCGGATCGTTGGGGATGGCATTCTTGTTGACCGTGATGTGTGCCAGACCGAGCGCGGCTTCGGCCTCCTTGCCGGTGATGTTTTTGGCCTGCAGATCGACCAGGAACAGATGCGAATCGGTACGCCCCGAGACAATGCGCAGACCGCGTTCCTGCAGTACCTTCGCCATCACGCGGGCGTTATCGACCACTTGTTCCTGGTACAGTTTGAAATCCTTGCCCATGGCTTCCTTGAATGCCACCGCCTTGCCGGCGATCACGTGCATCAGCGGGCCGCCTTGCAGGCCCGGGAAGATGGCGGAATTGATCGCCTTTTCGTGTTCGGCTTTCATCAGGATAATGCCGCCCCTGGGGCCGCGCAGCGTCTTGTGCGTGGTGGAGGTCACCACATCCGCATGCGGTACCGGATTGGGATATACACCTGCTGCAATCAGTCCGGCATAGTGCGCCATGTCTACCATGAAAATCGCGCCGATTTCCCTGGCTATCTTGGCGAAACGCTCGAAGTCGATGTGCAGCGAATACGCCGAGGCGCCAGCGATGATGAGCCTGGGCTTGTGCTCGCGGGCGAGCGCTTCCATGCGCGGATAATCGATTTCCTCTTTTTTGTTCAGGCCGTAGGCCACCGCATTGAACCACTTGCCGGACATGTTGAGTGCCATGCCGTGGGTGAGGTGGCCGCCTTCAGCCAGGCTCATGCCCATGATGGTGTCGCCCGGTTTGAGGAAGGCCAGGAATACCGCCTGGTTGGCCTGCGAGCCGGAGTTTGCCTGCACGTTGGCGGCCTCTGCGCCGAATAGTTTCTTGACCCGGTCAATCGCCAGCAGTTCGGCGATATCCACGTATTCGCAGCCGCCGTAGTAGCGCTTGCCGGGGTAACCTTCCGCGTATTTGTTGGTCAGCACCGAGCCCTGGGCCTCCATCACCGCGGGACTGGCGTAATTTTCCGAAGCGATCAACTCGATGTGATCTTCCTGGCGGCCGCGTTCAGCCTCCATGGCTTTCCACAGATCGGGGTCGGTTTGGGCGAGAGTGTGCTGACGGTTAAACATCGGTAGGCATCCTGTGGGTAGTCAAGTTGCACATTTTATCATGCCGCAGCGTGGGAAATGTGTAGAAAAAACTGACACCTAACCCGGCCTGTTTGAATAACATGACTATAATTCATGGGCAAACGAAACTTTTTTTCATTTGTCCATGCATGCCTTTCACTGCTGAATATCGACTGGAGATGAGGATGACCCGTTCCCTGCTGCTTGCCGCGCTGATGGCCCTGCTCCTGAACGCTTGCGGCAAGAAAGAAGAAATCCCCACGCCGACTACAGACGCTGCCGATGCTGCTGCCAGTGATGCCAGGGCAGCGGCGGACAAAGCTGCTCAAGCCGCAGGCCATGCTGTTGATGCAACCAGGGACGCCGCCAAAGATGCTGCCGCAGTCGTTGAAGGCGCCGCCAAAGGCGCTGCTCAAGGCGCCAAGGATGCGATGAAGAAGTAAGCCCGCTCTGGAGGCATGGAAAAGCCGGCTTTCGAGCCCGTTTTTTCATGGGTGCCTTATTCTGCGTGAGGTGCCGACTTGCGCGCGGCTTCACTGGCGCGCAATTCCGCGCGCAACGCCTCGATTTCTCCGCGCAGCGCCCTGACGTCATGATGCATGTCGTGACGCAATTGTCTTTCATCCTCGCCCATGAAGAATGCAGCGATGCTTGCCGTCACCAGAGAAAATATCGCATAACCCAGCAACACCACGAACACGGCAAACACCTTGCCGGCCGGTGTCTGCGGCACAACGTCGCCATACCCCACCGTGGCGCCCGTGGTAAAAGCCAGCCACAGTCCGTCGGGATAGCTGTGAATGCCGGGTTCCAGCCAGTAAAATCCGGCGCCCGACAGCATCAGTGTGGCACTGCCGATGAACACTATCGGGATCACCCCTTTCAGGGTAAACAGGCCGCGCAGATATCCCATCAGTCGCAGCAGCACCAATGCCGCAAGTGCCATGCGCAGCACCCACTCCAGACCCGACCAGGTGCCGAGCGAACCGGCGGCCTGGCTCAGCATGACTCCCAGCATCACCACCACATCCACCCAGTTGCGGCGCAGATAGATGACGCGTGCATGGCTGAGCGCGAGCATCAGGATCAGGTAGAGCGCATAGGCGAGCGCGACGATGCCATACAAGATCCGGCCCGCACCGCCGATCGCGGGCGTGGGCGCGGTCAGCTCCAGATAAAAGGCCGGGATGGTGAGCAAGGTAATGAAGAACATCGGCCAATGCAGTCGTGAGCACCAACTCAGCGCACGCGTATTGTCGTGAGGCGATGGCCCTGCCATGCCAAACAGGAAAATGGGTTCATTGAGCATGGATCAGGATGCCTTTATCATCAGGGGCGGGAAGTGCCATCAAGGCTTCCATTTTCCGCCCGGGGAGTTTAAATTCATAGCGTCTGCATCCTGTTGATGCCCTAACCCTGCAGCGCCGAAAAGGAAGTTTCATGACACCCGACCCAGCAGTTGCGCCATCTTTGTCTGTCAGCACCCTCGCCGGCGGCTGTTTCTGGTGCCTGGAAGCAGTGTACGAACGCTTGCAGGGGGTGCATAAGGTGACCTCCGGCTATATGGGCGGCCATACCGATAACCCGAGCTATGAGGATATTTGCACGGGTACCACCGGTCATGCAGAAGTGGTACGGATTGAATTTGACCCGGCGGAACTGAAATTCGAAACGCTGCTGGAAGTGTTTTTTACCATCCACGACCCTACCACGCTGAATCGCCAGGGCAACGACCGTGGCACACAGTACCGCTCGGCGATTTTTTACCACACACCCGCACAGCAAGCCGCGGCAGAAAGAATGCTGGCGGACTTGACCGCACGGCAGGTCTGGGCGAACCCGATTGTCACCGAAATCAGTCCGGCCACGACCTTTTATCCGGCAGAGAATTATCACCAGGAGTATTTCCGCAATCACGCACAGCAGCCGTATTGCCAACACGTTGTGGCACCCAAGTTGAGCAAGTTCCTGCAGGTTTTTCCGGACCGAAGCCGCACGCTCGGGCTCGAATGAAATGGCCAACAAAACCCTGAATACCCGGCAAAAGCCGGTGTTCCAGTTGCCGCAGCAGAAGCCTGTGCTGAAGGCAAGGAAAAAGACAAAAGACAAAAGACAAAAATCAAAAGATGAAAATTCAGAAACCACCCGGATATTGATTTCTCATTTTTGCCTTTTGCCTTGCCCTTATCCTGCCCTACCCAGCCGCATTCACCACTGCCAGGATGCCTGCGCCGTAGGCCTCCAGCTTGCGTGCGCCGACGCCGGCCACGCTGCCCAGTTGCTCCAGCGTGGCCGGGCGCAGCTGGGCAATCTGCGCCAGCGTGGAATCGTGAAAGATGACATAGGCCGGGACGTTGTGCTCGCGCGCGGCGGCCTGGCGCCACACCCGCAGTTGTTCGAACAGCGCGTCGTCCACCGGGTTCTCCGGCGCGGCGATGGGGCGGCGCGATTTGCGTGTGGTTTTGCCGGCGACTTCCTTGCGCATCCACACCTGCTGTTCGCCTTTCAGCACCGCACGGCTTTTTTCGGTCAGGGTGAGCGCGCCGAAGGCGTCGTGATCGACGCCCATCAAACCCTGCGCGACGAGCTGGCGAAACACCGCACGCCAGCCTTTTTCGTCCATTTCCGCACCCACGGCGAATACCGCGAGTTTGTCATGCCCCCATTGTTGCACCTTGTCGGTCGCGTGGCCGCACAGCACGTCGATCAGGTGCACCGCACCGAAGCGGCTGCCGGTGCGGTACACAGCGGATAATGCCTTTTGCGCGGCCACGGTGCCGTCCCAGGTAGCGGGCGGGCTGATGCACACGTCGCAGTTGCCGCACGCTTCGGCATCCTCGCCGAAATAGTTGAGCAGGCGCACGCGGCGACAGGTGGTGGCTTCACACATGGCCAGCAGCGCATCGAGCTTGGCCAGCCCGACGCGCTTGAATTGCGGGTCGGCGTCGCCGGACTCGATCATGCGCCGCTGCTGCACCACATCGGTGAGACCGTAGGTCATCCAGGCATCGGCGGGGGTGCCGTCGCGCCCGGCGCGGCCAGTTTCCTGATAGTAGCCTTCGATGCTCTTGGGCAGGTCGAGATGCGCGACGAAGCGTACGTCGGGTTTGTCGATACCCATGCCGAATGCAATCGTCGCAGCCATGACAATGCCGTCCTCACGCAGGAAGGTATCCTGATTGCGCTGGCGCGTCTGCACGTCCATGCCGGCGTGGTAGGGCAGGGCGCGGATGCCCTGTTTTTCCAGCCAGGCGGCAGTTTCCTCCACCTTCTTGCGCGACAGGCAGTAGACAATGCCCGCGTCGCCGCTGTGCTCGGCCTGGATAAAGTCGAGCAGCTGCTTGCGCGGATCGGCTTTCTCCACGATCTGGTAGCGGATATTGGGGCGGTCGAAGCTGGAGACGAACTGGCGCGCGTCTTCCAGTTGCAGGCGGGTGACAATCTCGGCGCGGGTTTGCGCGTCGGCGGTGGCGGTCAGCGCGATGCGCGGCACCTCGGGAAAACGCTCGTGCAGCAGCGAAAGCTGAATGTACTCCGGGCGGAAATCATGCCCCCATTGCGATACGCAATGCGCCTCGTCAATCGCGAACAAGGCGAGCTTTGCGCGCCCGAGCAGATCCAGAAAACGCGGCGTGACCAGCCGTTCCGGCGCGACATAGAGCAAGTCCCACTCGCCGCGCAGAAAGGCTTGCTCCACTGCGGCAGCTTCCTGCGCCGACAGTGCGGAATTCAGATAGGCGGCGCGCACGCCGACTTCGCGCAGCGCCGCCACCTGGTCGTGCATCAGCGCAATCAGCGGCGAAACCACCACCCCGGTGCCTTCGCGCAGCAGCGCGGGAATCTGGTAGCACAGCGACTTGCCGCCGCCGGTGGGCATCAGCACCAGCGCGTCGCCGCCGTTTGCCACCTGCGCCACCACCTCGGCCTGGCGCCCGCGAAACGCCGGGTAGCCGAATACCGTGTTGAGCAGGGAAATTGCGTTCAGCGCAGCCAATTGCGTCGCCAGAATATTGCCACCATCACCAGCGCGATGCTGCTCATCAGTCCCATCGCCAGCGCAAAGCCATGCGGCTGAGCCAGCCACGGCATGAATTTGAAGTTCATGCCGAAAATCCCCGCCACCAGCGCAGCCGGCATGAACAGCGTGGTAATCACCGTCAACGCACGCAGCTCGACGTTAAAGCGGTTGCTCAGGCTGGACAGGTAAACATCCAGCATCCCCGCCTGCAGGTCGCGCAGCGCTTCGATGGATTCGACGATGTGCACGGTATGGTCGTAGACGTCGCGCAAATACAGGCCGGTGCCGGGCTGGAAAAACCCGTCCTCGTTGCGGATCAGCGTATTCAGTACCTCGCGCAGCGGCCACACCGCGCGGCGCAGGTTATGCGTGGCGCGGCGCAGTTTGTGCAGGATCTGCAGCGATTCCTGGTTGGGTTTTTCAAGCAGTGCGTCTTCCAGCTCTTCGGTGCGTTCGCTCAACTGCTCCAGCACAATGAAATACTGGTCCACGATCGCATCGAGCAGGGCGTAAGTCAGATAGTCTGCGCCCAGCTTGCGAATCTGCCCGCGTTCGCTGCGCAGGCGTTCGCGCACCGGCTCGAACGTACCGCATGAGCGCTCCTGAAAGCTCAGCACCGCGTTGCGCATCAACACCAGGCTTACCTGGTCCGAGCTCACATTCAAGGCGTCGGCGTCATAGCTCACATAGCGCGCCACCACGTACAGGTACTCGCCGTAGGATTCGACCTTGGGACGCTGGTCGGTGTTGAGAATATCCTCCTGCACCAGCGGATGCAGCCCGTAACGTGTGCCGATTTCGCGCAGCACCGCGGTGTCGTGCAAGCCATGCAGATTGAGCCAGTGCGTGGCATATCGAGGCGAATGCGCCTGCCAGGCTGCGGTATCGGCAAACGTCGCTTCCGCCAGTCCGCTATCGTCGTATTCGATCAGCGACAGCGTCGGCGCTGCCGTTTTGACTTCGCCCAGATGCACCAGCGAACCGGGCGGCAGGCCGGCTTTCCGGGCGCGGTTTTTACGCGGGCGGTGGTGATTGCTGCGGCGGGGCTTGAACATGGCTGGTGACCTCAATGTTTAATCTGCGGCGCCTGCACCGGCGGTACCGCCACAAACAGCTGTGCCGCATCCACCGGATCAAACCGGTATTGGCGGTTGCAGAATTCGCAGCGCACATCAATCTCGCCGCGTTCCGCCAATGCTGCCTCCACTTCATCGCGGCCCAGCATTTTCAGCATCTCACCCACCCGTTCGCGCGAGCAGGTGCAGCGGAAGCTGACCAGCTCGGCTTCGAACACGCGGACATCTTCCTCGTGAAACAGGCGCTGCAGGATGGTGTCGGCTGGTAAAGCGAGCAACTCTTCCGGCTTCAGTGTGGCGGCCAGATGCACGGCGCGATTCCAGGCATCCGCATCCGTGGTTTCCACCCCCGGCAGGCGCTGGATCAGCATGCCTGCGGCGCGCTGGTTATTGGCAGTCAGGTGAATTTGCGTGTCGAGCTGTTCGGAGCTTTGCATATAGTGCGTCAGCGCCTCGGCCACGCTCGCGCCGGTCAGCGGAACGATGCCCTGATAGTTCTGTTTGCCGCTGGCGGATTGATCGAGGGTGATGACAAAGCGGCCTTCTCCCAGCAGAACATCCAGGCTGCCCGCCGGCACTTCGCCTTCCCACTTGGCAGTGGCGCGCAGGCTGCGGTCGGAAGTGGCTTCCACCACCACCAGCTTGACCGCGCCGTTGCCCTGCATTTGCAGAATCATGCTGCCGTCGAATTTGAGGATCGCGCTCAGCAGCGCGGCGGCGGCCATCAGCTCGCCCAGCAGGGTTTGCAGCGGTAGCGGGTAAGCGGCGTGTTTCAGCACTTCCTGCCAGGTGGCATCGAGGCTGACCAGCTCGCCGCGCACCGGAGCGGATTCGAACAGGAAACGGGTGAGGATATCGGTAGTGGGCATGGCTGTTGTCTTGAAAAGCGTTTTGCCACAGAGAGGGCACAGAGAACACAGAGTTAAAGACAAGAGCTGCCTGCCTTGATTTTCCTCCGTGTTCTCTGTGTCCTCTGTGGCTAAAGAGGTTTTGTGATTATACCTTGCCAGCCTGACGTGCTTTCTGCATAGTTGCAGGCTTTCATTTGCCATTGCCCGACATGCTGCCTTCCATCGAACACCGTATCGCCACCGAGCTCAACGCCCGTCCCAGCCAGGTCGCCGCCGCCATTGCGCTGCTCGACGAAGGCGCCAGCGTGCCGTTCATTTCCCGCTACCGCAAGGAAGCCACGGGCGGGCTGGACGACACCCAGATGCGCAATCTGGAAGAGCGGCTGGGTTACCTGCGCGAACTGGAAGACCGGCGCAGCAGCATTCTTGCCAGCATCACCGAGCAGGGCAAGCTGACGCCGGAACTGCAACGCGACATCGCCCACGCCGACACCAAACAATTGCTGGAAGACCTCTATCTGCCGTACAAGCAGAAGCGCCGGACCAAAGCGCAGATTGCCAAAGAGGCCGGTCTGGAGCCGCTGGCCGAGTGCCTGCTGAGCGACCCGACGCTGGTGCCCGACGCCGAAGCCGCCCGCTATGTAAGCCTCGACACAGGTGTGGCCGATGTTAAATGTGCACTGGAAGGCGCACGCCACATCCTGATGGAACGCTTCGGCGAAGACGCCGCGCTGCTGGGCCAGTTGCGCGCGCATTTTGAGGAAAACGGCGTGCTGGTGTCCAGCGTGGCCGAGGGCAAAGAGGAGGCGGGCGCGAAGTTCCGCGACTACTTCGACTACCGCGAGCCGCTCCGGGCGGTACCGCCGCACCGCGCGCTGGCGCTGTTCCGCGGGCGCAACGAGGACATGCTGCGGGTGGCGCTGAAGCTGCCGGAAGAGCTGGATGAGGCGGCTTCCGCCAATCCGTGCGAAGGCATGATCGCCAGGCGTTTCGGCATTGCCAGCCAGGGCCGCGCCGCCGACAAATGGCTGGCCGATACGGTGCGCTGGACCTGGCGCGTGAAGCTCTCGCTGCATCTCGAACTGGATTTGCTGGGAAGCTTGCGCGAGCGCGCCGAGGAAGAGGCCATCCGCGTGTTCGCGCGCAACCTGCACGACCTGTTGCTGGCGGCGCCGGCCGGTCCGCGTGCCACCATCGGTCTCGACCCCGGCCTGCGCACCGGCGTCAAGGTGGCGGTGGTGGATGCCACCGGCAAGCTGCTCGATACCGCCACCATTTATCCGCATGTGCCGCGCAACGACTGGGACGGCGCGTTGCATGCGCTATCCGTGCTGGCGCAAAAGCACGGCGTGCAACTGATCAGCATCGGCAACGGCACCGCCTCGCGCGAGACCGACAAGCTGGCCGCCGAGCTGATCGGTAAGCATCCCGAACTCAAGCTCAGCAAGGTCGTGGTGTCGGAAGCCGGCGCGTCGGTGTACTCGGCCTCGGAATTCGCCGCGCGCGAATTTCCGCAACTCGACGTCAGCCTGCGCGGCGCGGTGTCCATCGCGCGGCGCCTGCAGGACCCGCTGGCGGAGCTGGTGAAAATCGACCCGAAATCCATCGGCGTCGGCCAGTACCAGCACGATGTCAGCCAGTTCAAGCTCGCCAAGAGCCTGGACGCCGTGGTGGAAGACTGTGTCAATGCCGTGGGCGTGGACGTCAACATGGCTTCGGTACCCCTGCTGGCGCGCATTTCCGGGCTGTCCGCTGCGCTCGCGGAAAACATCGTGGCCTACCGCGACGCACACGGTCCCTTCCCCAGCCGCGATGCGTTAAGGCAGGTGCCGCGCCTGGGCGCGAAAACCTTCGAGCAGGCGGCGGGATTCCTGCGCGTGCGCGGCGACAACCCGCTCGACGCCAGCGCGGTCCACCCGGAAGCCTATCCGCTGGCGCAGCGCATTCTCAGCGACCTGCTGGCGCGCCTGGACGGCAAGCCCGACAGCCGCGCGCTGATTGGCCAGAGCGGCGTATTCAATGCAGTGGATGCGAGCCGCTACACCGACGAGCGTTTCGGCCTGCCCACGGTGCAGGACATCCTGCGCGAGCTGGAAAAGCCCGGTCGCGATCCGCGTCCGGCGTTCAAGGCCGCCGCCTTCAGGGACGGCGTCGAAGATATCAAGGATTTACAGCCCGGCATGGTGCTCGAAGGCGTGGTCACCAACGTGACCAACTTCGGCGCATTCGTGGATGTGGGCGTACATCAGGACGGCCTGGTGCACATCTCCGCGCTGGCCGACAAATTCGTCAAAGACCCGCACAGCGTTGTCAAAGCGGGCGATGTAGTGAAGGTGAAAGTGCTGGAGGTGGACGTGCCACGCAAGCGGGTGGCGCTGACCATGCGGCTGGGCGATGCTGCACCGGCTGCCCGGGAAAAGACCGGACACCAGGTCACGCCGAAACAGGCCAGGCAGGCTGCTGCGCCTGCACCGGCGGGCGGCGCACTGGCCGATGCGCTGGCGCGGGCGATGCAGCGCAAATAATCGCGCAAACCGCACTAGCGCGGATCGCGCACAAACAGCCAGAAATGTTCGTGCGTATCGCCCGACCGCGCGCCCTGCCAGGTCTGTCGCCAGCCCGCACCCGGACTGGCGGGCGGCAGTTGCGCCGCACCTTCCACCAGCAGCACGTCGCACACGGCATCGGGGTGAATTTCACGGCGCAGCGTATGCACGTCGAGAAAATAATCCAGCATGCCGCGCTCGGATTCGCCCAGATTGATGCTGGCGATGCAGGTGCGCGACTGCGGCAGGTGCGGCTGCAGGCTGACAAATACGCTGCGGTAGCTTTTGGCGTCGTCCAGCCACGGCAGCCACAGTGTGGCAAACAACAGCCAGCACAGCGTCAGCCCGGCGGCAAAACTCACGATGGCGCGCTCTTGCAGCCGCGGCAGGCCATACCAGGCGGTGAGCCAGAGCAGCGTCGCCACGGCCGCGACACCGACCGCCAGCGGCAGAAACGGCATGACAAAATCGGCAGGCAGCACGCGCGTGAGAAACGCCCAGTGCGGCGCGTGACCGGTGGCGATCATGCTGCCCCACACGCCCCAGAACAGCGCCGCCAGCGCACCGAACAACAGCCGCGCGCCCCAGTCCAGCCAGCGGCTCAGAACAGCGGGCAGCGCCGCCGCCTGCGGTGCCGCCAGCAATGCCAGCGGCACCAGCATGGGCAGGCCGTAGGACGTGCGTGCCGAAGCCGAAGTCAGCAGCACCGCCAGATACACGCCAAAGCCGACCAGACCCAGTTGCAGCGGCGCGTTGCGGCGAATCTCATGACGCCGTTGCCAGACGCTGACCAGTGCCAGCAACAAGGCCGGGAAGGCGAACCACAGCAGCGTTTCAGGCCAGAACCAGGGCTCATTGTTGGCGCCCAGTTGAGCGACGGAAAACCCCAGAAAGCGTCCAATGTTATTCAGCCAGAACCACACGTAAAACTGATGCGGGTCGCGCAGATACAGGGTAATCGGCCAGATCAGCAGCCACGGCAGCGCGACCACAAACGCCACACCCAGGCTGCGTGCGTAGGTTGTGCTGCGCCAGTTTTGAAATAACAACGGCAGCAGCAGCGCGGTTACGCCGACCGCACCCGGCACCAGTACGCCCTTGCCGAGAAAACCGACGCCGACGCCCACGCCGAGCCAGACACCCGCCGCCAGCGGGCGCACGCGGCTCAGGATAAAGCCGTAACTGGCGATGGCAAATCCGGCCAGCATGGGCACATCGGTAATCATGATGTGGCTCTCGTAGAGCAGGCCAAAGCAGCTCATCAGTACCAGCACGGCGCGGCGACCATTGCCTGCGCCCCAGCCGTGCCGGGCAGCCAGACCTGCGAATGTGAAGGTGATCGCCATGAACACGCCGGTGGCCAGGCGCGCGCCGTCATACAGCGGCAGCCAGCCCGAAAAAATCCGGGCCAGCAAGGCCCCCAGCCAATAATACAGCGGCGGCTTTTCCATGAAAGGCTCGCCCGCCAGATGCGGCACGACCCAGTCATGGCGGTTCAACATTTGGTAGAGGATGTCAAAAACGTAGGTTTCATCCTGCTTCCACGGGTCGTGCCCGATCAGGCCGGGTAATACATACGCCGTTGCCAGCAGCAGAAACCAGCCAAACGAGATGGGTAAACGGGGGGATTCGACGTTCTGATTCAGCACACTGCTTGCAAGCCGGTCAGGCTGCAGGTTTTTTGACATGAATTTTCTCGGTCGTTTTTTATGGAGGGCAGTGCATCCGGAGAAAAATGCCGAGCTTGTTACTGCTGGTTTATTCCCGGACCGGGCGGATTATAACCGGTCTGGCTTACAGCCTGCTTAATCGTCGGACACCGCATCAGCCTTGCATTGCAAGCGTTCCCGAGCGCCCCGGAATTTCTCCCTGGCGCACACGCAGGCGCGGCAAGGCGGTCACATCCAGCGCAGCAAAGTAGTCGGCCAGGGAAACCAATGTGTAGCCCTGGCGCTGCCAGCCGCTGAGCAGGCGTTCGAACACCGGGGCGAGTTTCATGCCTTCGAGTTCGGCGTGCAGGGTATAGACGTGGCCGTTAGCGCCGGGTTGAGCGGTCATGGCCAGCACCGCATCGGCGACGTTGGCAGTATCAATGCCGTCGGCACCGATCAGCTCATCCAGCGTCGGCAGCGTGGTCGGCAGTTGCGGGCAGCTGGTTTGTCCGTTCGCCAGCAGCGGGATGAAAGGGTGGGTGCCGCGCGTATCGGAGCAATACGCCATGCCCCACTGTCGTTCCTGCACCAACGCAGCGTCGTTCATCTGCCAGCCTGCCGCACCGTGGGTAGGAGCGGGCTGACCGAAGATTTCCGTGTAACGCTGCATTGCGCACGTCATTTCGCGCTGCGTCCACGCGGCGTCCTTGCCGGCCACATAGTCCTGCCATTTGACGTGGTCGAAGGTATGGATGCCGGTCTCGAAGCCGGCGTCGCGCACGCCCCGTAATATGCCGGCGCACTTGCGGCCAATGTCCGGCCCCGGCAGCAGCGTGCCGTAGAGCAGGGTCTTCAGGCCGTAATGTTCGAGCACCGACGTGCGCGACACTTTTTTCATGAAACCGGGGCGAAACGCTCGACGCAGCGCACGCCCGGTGTGATCGGGGCCAAGGCTGAACAGAAAGGTGGCGCCGGCCTGATGGGCTTGCAGCATCCGCACCAGTTGCGGCACGCCTTCGCGGGTGCCGCGGTAGGTGTCCACGTCAATTTTCAGGGCAAGCAGGGGCACGGTTTAATCCATTTAACAGAGGGTTGAAAAACGCAGTTGCAATAACGATTGGACCTTACGCGGGCTACATGCGTTGTGCCGGTTTTATCCCCTTCTGCGCCGCCCGGCTTTACCGGCAAATCGAAGGTAGCCCGCAGGGCCGGTGCAGTGGGGTGCCATTCTCTTTGGTTACGTTCTCTTGGGCAAGCAAGAGAAAGTGACTTGCCGCCGGGCAACCCCCGGCCTGACGCGGCTTACAGAATGTACAAACCTGTTTTAGTCACCCTGAAATGTGATGATGCAAGACCCGACCTCATCACTGACCCCATCACTCCTTTTTGTCATTTTTGCCAATAACTTTTGAAACCACTTTTGACAGCACATCATATAAAGGATGAGCTGCTGGTTCCGGACCGTCGCGGTTTGCCGGGTTGGTTCGAATCTCCATAAACACCTCGGCAGTAATTTCCTCCTCGTATTTTGGTGCTTGGCGCTTAAATCCATCTACCGATTTGGCCAGTGCCGCCTTATGCGCATATTCCCGCTCCAAATGAAAGTATTCAGCATATGACTTGGTGAAAAACGCGGTTAACCATGTCGCAGGCAGCAAAAGAAAGATTTTCCCCAACACCGTATAGGGCGTCCCATCCTGATTAGGATTGGGCAACGGAAACCAGCTTCCAAATAGCCCGGGTACAAGCTGCGCCACCAACGGCAAAGCAAATAAAATCAATATCGCAACAGCCCAATAGAAGCCTTTTTTTGCGCCATTCATGCGCTTTTCATAACGTGCACGAGTATCTTCAAGACTGGTAGAAAGTCCCGCCGTAGTCGCACCACTAATCATCGCATCCGCGATTTTTGTCAGCCGATCAATCTCGGCTTCACGTTTAGTGCTTGCTACCTGAACTTTCTTGGTATTAGCTTCGAATTCTGAAAACTGTTCCTGACGGTCATCAAGCTCGGATTGGAATGCGTCAAACTTCACTCTGTAAGCCGCGATATGTTGTTCCAAGGTTTGCGCATTCGCTTCAGTCGTTTTGATCTGCGCCACCAACGCTGTCACGCTGGCAGAATCGGCTGAAGCTTGCTGCTGTATAGCTTGCAGCTTGGCATAAATCGCTTCCACTTGCGCCAAAACCACATGTACAGCTTTGTCTTTTTCTGTAGCGCCTGCCGCACCCTGTTCAGCAGACTTGACCAGCTTCTTGGCCTCGTTCCTCAAACCCTCGATCTCACGGATCACGTCGCCCATCGCCTGCGCTCGTACTGAAAGATCGGCCAAGCCTTCCGTTTTACACAAGGGCAAAAGCTGTGCGGCATAGGTCGTCAGCTGATTAACTGAATTTTGCATCTGTGCAAAATTACTAGATGCGTCTTGATTGGCAATGTTGGTGGCATCATCAAATAGTTGCCAACTGAAGTTGTTATTGGCATCGCGGATGGTGAGATTATCCCGCCAATACTGACGCAAAAAATTCAACGATAATTGAGCGTGAGTCTTGAAATTGACCAGTTGAGACGAGATTTCCGCACTGCGCCCACTCAGTGCCAGCCATGAAATATCATCTTCGCTAGAAGGGCGCATGCCATACAGTAACTCGAACACCCATTCCACTCGGCGATGGAATGCAGTCACGCTGACGTTGTTGATTGTCGCTCTGGGTACATTAGTGTCGTACTGCGCTTTCAACAGCAAATCATACAATTCCTTCCAGATGGCTTGAGTCTGTTCAATTTCTGAATAAAGTGCGTCTATGCTCATGGTCTCTCCCTGATCTCGCTTTGCTACGAAACCTGAATTTTCCCGCTCACCACATCAGCGATCTTGGTGATACGTAAGTAAATGGAAACAAATAAGATTAGGGGCAGCTCCTCACAGATAGGAACAACTTACAACTTAACGTAAATATTCGTGCCAAACTTATTTTTACGGAACATGAAGGTAATTCGGCGCCAGATAAAAGCCCGCGCAGGGGGCAATCGCTATTGCGCCGAATGGAAGCATCGGTGCATCACGCTTCGCCCTGTATCATCATAGGGGTCACCATCTTGTAATCATGCATTTTGCACACGTGACGCCTATTCAGCGCGTGATTGGCCGGGGTTGCCCGGCGGCAAGTTCTTTCTTTGCTCGTGCAAAGAAATGAACCAAAGAAAGCACGCCCCCACCTTGCAGGCCTTCGGCTTCCCCCTGGCGTCAGATTAAAAACCGGTCGGGACGGGAACTCGCCTGCGGCTCAAACAGCCGCCCCGCCTGATCGGTTTTTAATCTGACGCCAGGGGCTGCTGCAGAGGGGGAAATGCGCCGCACGATTCACTTGCCGGGAAATGGCTTGTGGTCTAGCCCTGCAACATCACATTTTGCTCGGATCATGCAGCCGCTTTATTGGCATGCGTCCTGTCACCAACGCCCAGCAGCAAATACTCCACGCTGATGTCTTCATCCAGCTCATCCCAATGCAGGCCTGTGCCGCCACCGCTGATTTCATAGCGAGGTAATTGTTCTGGCGCTGCACTGAGCAAGCGCGGGAAGTAGGCGAGCGGCACGCCTAGTTTCCGCCCATCGGCCAGATCAACCCACATCATGTCTTTATCGAAATTGACTGCTTTAGCCAAAGAACTCATTCCAAGCCCTTTCTATTGCTTCCCGATTATTGCGCACAAACTGCGCGATATCGTTCAGCTCAGTTGCTGACAAGCCATAACTGCTCGCAAGGTTTACATCTTGCGCAACCCAGAATTTTGCTACCGATTCGCCTTTGCGCACGTGGATATGCAGTGGCTCTAGCGGATTGCCTTCGTTGGAGTAGAAAAACAGCTTGTAGCCTTTGTAACGCAGGATTACCGGCATAGTCAACTCACCACGATTTACGCATCAACGTACCGCCTTAATTCACTAGATCCCGCGCCGCTGCTACCTGATCCTTGTACGCATCAAACACGTGTTTCAACGCCTGTTCCATGGTGTACTCGGGCTTCCAGTCCAGGTCTTTCATGGTGTTTTCGATTTTCGGCACGCGGTTCTGCACGTCCTGGTAGCCTTTGCCGTAGTAGGCGGCCGAGGTGGTTTCCACCATTTTTACCTTGGCGGCGTTGTCGCGGTATTCGGGGTAGGTTTTGGCCAGTTCCAGCATCATGGTCGCCAGTTCCTTGACCGAGTAATTGTTGGTCGGGTTGCCGATGTTGTAGATCTGGCCGTTGGCGACGCCGTCCTTGTTGTCGATGATTTTCATCAGTGCAGAAATGCCGTCGGCGACGTAGGTGAACGCGCGTTTCTGGTTGCCGCCGTCGACCAGCTTGATGTCTTCGCCGCGCACGATGTGGCCGAGGAACTGGGTGATGACGCGCGAGCTGCCTTCCTTGGGGGTGTGGATGCTGTCCAGGCCGGCGCCGATCCAGTTGAACGGACGGAACAGGGTGAATTCGAGCGCGCCCTGCATGCCGTAGGCCCAGATGATGCGGTCCATGAGCTGCTTGGAGCACGAGTAAATCCAGCGCGGCTTGTTGATCGGGCCGAGTATCAGCTCGGAATTTTCCGGGTCGAATTCGGTGTCATGGCACATGCCGTAGACTTCGGAGGTGGACGGGAACAGCACGCGTGAGCCGTATTTGACGCACTGGCGCACGATCGGCAGGTTGGCTTCGAAATCCAGCTCGAACACTTTGAGCGGGTCGGTCACATAAGTGGCCGGAGTGGCGATGGCGACCAGCGGCAGCACCACATCGCATTTCCTGACGTGGTATTCGATCCATTCCTTGTTGATGGTGATGTCGCCTTCGAAGAAGTGGAAGCGCTCGTTGCCGGCAAACTCGGCGACGCGGTCGCGATTCATGTCCATGCCGTAGATTTCCCAGTCGGTGGTCTCCAGAATGCGCTTGGACAGGTGGTGGCCGATGAAACCGTTGACGCCGAGGATAAGAATTTTTTTCATGAGTCTGCCTTTATTAAAAATCAAAATTGCCTGTATTCAGAGTGCAAACGGTCCGGCACCCATACGTTGGTAAAACTCGGCGGGCGAGTGCGCCATGCCGTCCAGTTCCAGTTCCAGCAATTGCAGCGTGCCGCCCCCGCCGCAACTTGCCTGGCAACCATTCGCCGTGCACTGCAACACCGGGCTGGCGCGCGCAGCGGGATGATCTCCCGCCACCCGGCTGCGCAGAATGCGCAACGGCAACCCGGCCACTTCGGTAAACGCGCCGGGATACGGTGGGGCCACGGCGCGAATCAGATTGTGGATGGCGCTGGCCGATTGCGACCAGTCGATGCGCCCATGCTCGGCGCGACGTGCGCCGAAATAGCCGCCTTGAGTCAAATCCTGCGGGATTGCCGCTGCCGTGCCGGCAATCAGCCCAGGCAAGGCGCGGTGCAGGGCGACTTCAGCCGCGCAGGTGACCTTGCGCATCACTTCGGCGGCGGTGTCGTCACGCAGGATGGGCACCGCCTGCTGATCCACGATGGGCCCGGCGTCGGGTTTTTCGGTCATGTAGTGCAGGGTAGCGCCGGTTTCGCGCTCGCCGTGGATGATCGCCCAGTTTACCGGCACGCGGCCCCGGTAGTGCGGCAGCAGCGAGCCGTGCATGTTCAGCGCGCCGCGTTTGGGCAGCGCCAGCAACGGTGCCTTGAGCATCAGCTTGTAGTAGAACGAGAACAGGAAATCCGGTGCCAGCGCGCGGATTTTTTCCAGGAATTCCGGCGTATTCGGGTCGTCGGGTGTGACGGCGGGGATGTCGTAGCGCGCGGCGAGTTGCGCCACGCTGTCGAACCAGATGGTGTCGCCCGGGGCGTCGGTGTGAGTCACCACCAGCGCCACCTCCACACCTGCGTCGAGCAGCACCGACAGGCAGCGCACGCCGACGTCATGGTAGGCAAACACCACGGCGCGGGTCACGGCTTGTCTGCCCCGGTCTGCTCCAGCACGGCTTCAATCAGATAACGCGGGCGTTGCCGCACCTGCTGGTAGATGCGCCCGGTGTATTCGCCCAGCAGGCCAATGCCGAACAGCACCACGCCGAGCAGGAAAAATACGATGGCAAACAGGGTGAACACGCCCGCCACCTCCGGGCCGATGAAAATCCGGCGCAGCCCGAGATACACCACAAACAGCGCGGACAGCAGCGACAGCCCCAGCCCGACCATGGAAAACATCTGCAACGGCACCAGCGAAAATCCGGTTACCAGGTCGAAGTTGAGGCGGATCAGCTTGTACAGCGAGTATTTCGATTCGCCCGCCGCGCGCTCCTCGTGCGCGACTTCCACCTCGCCGGGATTGCGCGCGTAGGTGTAGGCCAGCGCAGGGATGAAGGTGTTGACCTCGTGGCTGTCATTGATGGCGGCAATCACCTCGCGGCTGTAGGCGCGCAACATGCAGCCCTGATCGGTCATCACCACGTGGGTGATGCGTTCGCGCAGGTGGTTCATCGCCCACGAGGCATGGCGCCGCCAGGACGAATCCTGGCGTTGCTGACGCACGCCGCCGACGTAGTCGTAGCCTTCGTCCATGCGCGCCAGCAGCTTGCCGATTTCTTCCGGCGGGTTTTGCAGGTCGGCGTCCAGCGTCACCACGCGTTCGCCGCGGCAACGCGAGAACCCCGCCATGATCGCCATGTGCTGGCCGAAATTGCCGGCCAGTAGCACCACCCGCGTCACCTCCGGGCGGCGTGCATATTGTTCGCGCAGTATCGCGGCGGAACGGTCGCGGCTGCCGTCGTTGATGAAGATGATTTCGTAACTCAGATTCAGCGCGTCCAGCGCCGGATACAGGCGCGCGAACAGCACGTCGAGTCCGGCTTCCTCGTTGTAGACCGGGATGACGACGGATAACTGCGGCGCGCTCATTGCATCACCTCGCTCAACACTTCGGCACAGGCGCCGCACACGCGTTCGACGTCGGCCTCGGACATGGCCGGGAACAACGGCAGCGTGGCAATGCCCGCGCCCACGCGTTCGGCGTGCGGGAACTGGCCTGCGCTAAAACCAAGCTCGCGATATAGCTGGAACAGGTGGATGGGCGGGTAGTGCACGCCGATACCGATGCCGCGGGCTTTCATGCGCGCGATGAATTCGCCGCGCGGGATGCTCATGCGCGCCAGCGGCAGCACGATCTGGAACATGTGCCAGTTGGAATCGGTGAACTTTTCCGGCGGCAGTTCGCAGCCGAGGCTGCGCTCGAAGTGCGCGAAATAATGCTGTGCCAGTTCACGCCGGCGTGCGCTGAATGCATCCAGGCGGCGCAACTGGCCGAGGCCGATGGCGGCAGCGATATCGGTGAGGTTGAATTTTCCGCCAGCCACGTCCACTTCCATGCTGCCGTCGGGCAGGCGCACCACGCCTTGCAGGCGCAGTTTTTCACACAGGCCGGTGAGGCTGGCATCGGGCAGCACCAGGCAGCCACCCTCACCGGTGGTGATGTTCTTGTTGGCATGGAAGCTGAAGGCCACCAGGTCGCCGAAACTGCCGATCGCACGTCCCTTCCAGGTGGCGCCGAACGACTGCGCGGCGTCTTCGATGACGCGCAATTGATGCTGCCCGGCAATGGCGTAGAGGCGGTCGCGATCCACCGGCAGCCCGGCCAGATCCACCGCAATGATGGCGCGGGTGCGGGTAGTGATCGCAGCTTCGATCCGGTCCAGGTCGATATTACGGGTGACCGGGTCTATGTCCACGAACACCGGCGTCGCCCCCGCCAGCACCACCACGTTGGCGGTCGCCACCCACGACAGCGGCGTGGTGATGACCTCGTCGCCGGGCTGGATGCCGATCAGGCGCAAGGCAATCTCCAGTGCGGCGGTGCCGGAATTGAGGCTGCGCACCACGCGCCCGCCCATCAGCGCGGAGAGCTGCGCCTCGAACGCCTGCACCTTGGGTCCGCTGGTGATCCAGCCGGAGCGCAGGACGTCGCCGACTTCGGCGATGGTTTGCTCGTCCAGCGACGGACGGGTAAAGGGTAAGAAATCCATGTTCAAGTTCTAGCCAGCAAAAATACGCCGAAAATAATCACGCCGATGCCGGCCATGCGCTCCAGCGTGAGCGCCTCGCCGAACAGCCACCAGGCCGCCAGCGCGTTGACCACATAGCCGATGGACAGCATCGGGTAGGCCAGGCTGACTTCGACGCGGGACAGCGCCATGATCCACACCACCACGCTGATCACATAGCAGGTGAGGCCGCCCAGGATATGCGGTTCGGTGGCGAGCTTGATCCCTATCGGCAGCAGGTTGCCGGCATTGAAGGCAAAGGTGCCGACGCTGTTGGTGCCGGCCTTGAGCAGCAACTGGGCGCAGGCGTTGAGCAGCACGCCCGACAGAATCAGCATCCAGCTGACCGCGCTCATGGCGTGGTCACCACGGCGCGGCGCGTGTCGCGGGCAATCAGCCGCATCGGCAGCTTTTCCTGCACGAGCTGGTCATAAGTTGACGGCGACATCACCGCCAGCGCGTAAGGCTGTTGCAGCCAGATTTTTTTCCATGCGTCCACGGTCGGTATCCATTTTTGCGGTTCCTGTTGCAGCCCGAATGCCATTTCATCGGTGTGCGCCACCAGCGTCAGCGTGCGATCGATGTACGGCGGCAGCGTTTGCTCGTACATCCCCACGCTGTAAAACGGCACACCCGGCCTCAGGTAAGGCTTGATTTGCTGGGCGATATTGTAGGCCGAACTGGCGGGTGAGAGTGCGTTATAACCCATGAACGTCAATTGCCCGGTCAGCAGGCCGGCCAGCGCCAGCGAAATGACCGCCGCGCGTACCTGGTCGCGATGCGAGAACCATAACGCCAGCAGCGTGCCAGCCAGCCAGCTGGCCGCCGCGGCCTGGATCCAGGGGACGAAATTGGCATACAGCGCGGCCGGCACCTCGGCGCTGCCCGCGCGTACCGCCAGCGGCGCGAACGCCAGGGCAGCCACGGCAATCGGCAGCATGATGACGAGCTGCCAGAACAGCGTCTTGCCGGGTATGCGGCTGAGCCGGTCGCCCATCAGCAGCGCCAGCGCCGGGAAGATCGGCAGGATGTACGGAACCAGCTTGGAATCGGACTTGGAGAAGAACAGGAAGATGAACACCACCCAGATCAGCAGCATGCGGCGCGGCGCAAACTGGCCGCGCGCGGGCGCCTCGCTGCGCCAGGCGCGCCAGACGCTGTCGAACATGGGCAGCAGCCAGGGCAGGATGCCCAGCATCACCACCGGAATAAAGGTGTACCAGGGATGCACCCGGCCGTGAATCGTGGTCAGAAAGCGCATGAAATGCTCGTGCACGAAAAAGAACCACGGGAACTCCGGGTTGTCGATGGACACGGTGATGAACCAGGGCGCCGCGACGGCCAGGAAAATCAGTAGGCCCACGCCCAGATGCAAGCGCTTCCACAACGCCCAGTCGCGCTGGATCAGGGTATATAGCACCAGCACTGCGCCAGGCAATGCTATGCCGATCAGTCCTTTGCTGAGCATGGACAGGCCCATGCCAGCCCAGCACACGTACATCCAGTTGCGATTTTCCCGCGCGCTTGCTCCATCGCGTTGTGAGAGAAGCATGGCGGCCAGCGTCAGTCCCATGAAGAAACTGACGCCCATGTCGAGGATGTTGATATGCCCCAGCATCACATAGAGAAAACTGCTGCCCAGCACCAGGGCGGCCATCAGCCCCGCCTCGCGTCCGAACAGTCGCATGCCGGTGTAATACACCAGCAGGATGCCGAGGAAACCGGTCAGCGCCGACCACAAGCGCGCGGTCCAGTTATGCTCACCGAACAGTTCGAAAGCGGTGGCCGTTGCCCAGTATTGCAGCGCCGGTTTTTCGAAATACTTGATGGCGTTCAGGCGCGGCGTGTTCCAGTCGCCGGTGGCTACCATTTCACGCGGAATCTCGGCGTAGCGGCCCTCATCGGGTCGAATCAGCGCGTTGTAATCGAGGGGGGCGAACCAGGTGAACGCCGCAACAATCAGCAGCAGCCAGAGCCAGACGCGCGACAAAGGGGGATGAGCAGTGTTCAAGTAGGGCTTAATTGTGTGTTTTGGGAGCGGAACGGATTATATCAAACCAGACTTACACGCGTCTGAAGCGTTTATTCCGCTGTATTCTCGCAATGCTGTATTGGCTTGCATGTACAGCTGAATCACACCAGTCCGCGTGCCGACAGCTCGTCCTTCAGATAAGCATAATAAATCGGTGCCGCCACCAGACCGGCCAGCCCGAATGCCGCTTCCATCAATAACATGGCTGCCAGCAGTTCCCAGGCGCGCGCGCGGATCTGGCTGCCGACAATGCGCGCATTGAGGAAATATTCCAGCTTGTGGATGAGGATCAGGAAGACCAGGGAGCCAATGGCCACGGCCAGCGACTGACTCAGGCTCACCACCACGATGATGGTATTGGAAATCAGATTGCCGATTACCGGCAGCAGCCCGGCGATGAAGGTGACCGCAATCATGGTTTTGGTCAGCGGCAGGTGGATGCCTGCCAGTGGCAGGATCAGCACCAGATAGATCGCCGTAAACGTTGCGTTAATCGCGGCAATGCGCACCTGGGCGAACACGATGCGGCGGAACGCCAGCCCGAGCCGGCTGATGCGCTGTGTTAGTGCGCGCGCCAACGGTTTGTAATCCTCTACGGCCACCACTTCGCGCAGCGCCACCAGGCCGCCGATAATCATCCCTATCAGGATATGCGCGGCCAGCCGCCCGGCCTCTTTCCCCGCCAGTTGCAATTCGGCGGCATGGGTACGCAGCCACTCCGCAGCGGTTTGCTTGAATGCCTCGGCATCCGCCGGCAGCCGCTCAATCACCCAGGCGGGCATGAGTTTGCGCGAATCTTCAATGATCTGCGCCATTTTGGCAAACAGCATGGGCAGGCTGCCGGAATCGGAACGGAAAAAGGCGATAAGTCCCACGCACGCCAGCGTCAACAGGGTGATCACGGCAAAAGACAGCAACGCCACCGCAATGATCTTGGCACGCTGGCCGGGCAGGCGGTGCGCAATCCACGGCGAGATCAGGTGTACCAACTCGAATACCAGCAACCCGGCAAGCAGCGCAGGCAGCAAGTGGGACACCAATACCAGCAGCAGTATGACCGCCGTCGCCAGCCAGGCGGTTATTTCACAAGCAGAGGGACGCGAGGTCAGGGCATCATCCATGGCAAGCCAGTATGTCTAATTATCATGCGTACAGTTTAACCGGTTTGCCTGGGTTAAATCTTAAGGAAAATTGACAGGCGTCCCAACGCTGGCTAGATTGAAAAGGCCATTATTCAATGGCACTGAATTTTTTATCACAACAGGAGTTTTTCATGGCAGTTCTCGTCGGCAAAGCCGCACCCGATTTCACCGCAACCGCCGTATTGGGTGACAACGAAATCAAGGAAATCACTTTTCCCGAATTCACCAAAGGCAAATACGTCGTGCTGTTTTTCTACCCGCTCGACTTCACCTTCGTGTGCCCGTCGGAGCTGATCGCCTTCGATAACCGCCTGGAAGAATTCAACCAGCGCGGCGTGCAGGTCATCGGCGCGTCGATCGACTCCGAATACACCCACCTGGCGTGGAAAAACACCCCGGTCAACAAGGGCGGCATCGGCCAGGTGCAATATCCGCTGCTGGCCGACATCAAACACGACATTTGCCGCGCCTACGATGTGGAGCTGAACGGCGGCGTGGCGCTACGCGGATCGTTCCTGATCGACCGCGCCGGCATCGTGCGCCACCAGGTGGTGAACGACCTGCCGCTGGGGCGCGACGTTGACGAAATGCTGCGCATGATCGACGCGTTGCAATTCACCGAAGAACACGGCGAAGTGTGTCCGGCAGGCTGGCAAAAGGGCAAGGCCGGCATGGGCGCGTCGCCCGAAGGTGTAGCCAAGTATCTGGCCGAGCACGCCGAAAAGCTGTAATTCCGGCATCAATAGCCGAACGGCCATCCCGCGCTTAAATCCGGAGCTCCAGTCGTCGCAGCGGCAACCGGATTCGGCTAGGCCGCTTGCGGCAAATGACCCGCCACCAGAAACGTGTCGATTGGAAATTCATGGGGGGCGCGGCTGTGAGCTGCATGAAAGCGGACGCGCTCTCCGGTCAGTTCGCATAGCCAGGCCTCCTGGAACAGCGGGTCATTCCCGCTCAACGCCAGCGGCGTGAACAGCGCGACATTAATGCCGCTCTCCGGGTCACGCGCAGAAATGAACTCGAATGCCTCGATCCCGGCCGCGCGCATGCCGGCACCGAGCGTCTGGCTTGCGCCATAGTCCGACGGGCTGCACAGCACATCCCGATGCGCCACAAACGGTGGCGCCTGGAGTTGCAGCCCCCTGTCCGTCCGGTATCCCGCGCCAAACAAGGTATGTTGGGTATCGAGCTTGCCCGCAGGCGGGGTGATCATCCCGTACCAGAACAGAAATCGGTAATAGGCGGCCTCTGCCAGCACCGTGCTGGTTTTCAAGGAACCGTAAAACAGACTGGGCGCGCTGCGCGTGCCGAAGCGCGAGCCATGCTTCAGCGGCGGATACCGAAACGGCGTCGCCAGCAGGTAGTGAAGCGCCTCGGTTCCCGAACGCCGACGCGGTTTGGTCGCCTCCAGCAAGTCTTCCAGCACCGCCTGGCGGTCGAGCGAACCGACCAGTTGATTGGTCGCCACCTGCTCCTGGCTTTCCACCAAACGCAGCAGCACGCCCGAAAGCCTGTGCGGTTTGGCGTCCGCCAGACACGCATCCCAGTCAATCACTTACAGCTTGCCCCGCATGGCATCCAGATATTCCAGCACGGCGGTCAGACCTTGCACGCTTTTGACCTGCTCGGCCGGAATGCCCCCGGTATGCAGGTTTTCGGTCTGCATCCAGTGCCGCATCTGCTGCGGATTGCCGCCGACCAGTACATACAGCGCGCGGTAACAGCGGATGAACAGCAGTGCCAGCTCACCCGCCTTGCTGCCCGGGTCGATGCCGCCCCGGCTGATGGCAGTGCGGTTCTTGCCAATGACCTCGCCCAGGTCAGCCTGACTCATTCCCAAATGCTTGCCGGCATTGGCCAAGGCTTCGGACAGTACACTGGATTGATCGATGTTGGGTGCGAGTGCCAGGTTCATGGGTGCTCCTGATTCAGTGCAAGAATTATTGTTAATTTAGCACATATTATTGACTAAATGTTTAATTTGCACATAGAAGCGGATTTAACTAGTTCAAATGATAAAGAACATCAAAGCGGGTGTTAGCGTGTTTTTCCCGACACAGACAATAGGTGGGATGTATTCCCCTCTGCGCAGCCCCTGGCGTCAGGCCAAAAACCGATCAGGCGGGGCGGCTGTTTGAGCCGCAGGCGAGTTCCCGTCCCGACCGGTTTTTGGCCTGATGCCAGGGGGAAGCCGAAGGCCTGCAAGGTGGGGCGTGTTTTCTTTGGTTCTTTCTTTGCCCGAGCAAAGAAAGAACTTGCTGCCGGGCAACCCCGGCTTGGCCGTCAGAATTTTAGGCCAGACGAAAATGAGCGACAGCCATATTGGTAACAAAATTAAAAGGATAGTACCGAATAATTGATTTAGACGGCATGGGGGTCTAAAGTCAGTGCCGTCTGTAATACGTTAGGCCTTTTACTCGGAGTTCACATGGCATTCCCTCATAATGACAAACTCGCAGTCCTCATCGATGCTGACAACGCGCAGGCGTCAATCGTTGGCGAGTTACTCGCGGAGATTTCGCGCTATGGCACAGCGAGCGTGAAACGTGCCTATGGTGACTGGACTACAACGAACCTAAAGGGCTGGAAGGATGTGCTGCACAAGATGGCAATTCAGCCCATGCAGCAGTTCAGCTATACAACGGGCAAAAACTCGACAGATTCGTCGCTGATCATTGACGCAATGGACTTGCTCCATGCAAGTAGTCTCAATGGTTTCTGCCTTATTTCATCAGACAGCGACTTCACCCGCCTTGCAACACGCATTCGAGAGGCGGGCTTGGTCGTTTACGGGTTCGGAGAAAAAAAGACTCCTCAACCGTTCGTAGCAGCCTGCGACAAGTTTATTTACACCGAAATTCTGAGGCCTCAACAACTCGCTGCTGTCCCAGATGACGAGGCACCAGAACCAGTGGAACCGTTAATTCGGATCGCCATAGCTGCGACTGCGAAAGAAAACGGCTGGGCACCTCTTTCGGCAGTTGGCTCCATGATTGTAAAAAACAGCCCGTCGTTTGATCCTCGAAACTACGGCTGTCAAAAGTTGGGAGAGCTTGTGCGCAAACAGGCTTACCTTGAAGTTAAGGAAGTATCGGTTGGTGATGGTTCAGCCAATGTCCATCTCTATGTGCGCCTCAAGGCCTAATCCATCATATACGGTTGACGCGCTAAAGCGTGACCAGGCCAAGTCCCGAACGATGCCACCTACCCCTGCTTCCCCCACGAATCCTTCAGTGTCACCGTACGGTTAAACACCGGCTTGCCCGGCTGGCTATCCACGCGGTCGGCGACGAAATAACCGTGGCGCTCGAACTGGAAGCTGTCCTCGGCCTGCGCGTCCCTGAGTGACGGTTCCAGGCAGGCGCTGATCACTGCTTTGGAATCCGGATTGAGGTCGAGCTTGTAGTCGCGCTCGCCCGCGCCGGGGTGGGGCACGCTGAACAGACGGTCGTACAGGCGCACTTCGGCCTGGTAGGCGTGGGCGACGGAAACCCAGTGGATATTGCCCTTGACCTTGACGCTGTCGGAACCGGGCGTGCCGGATTTGGTGTCCGGCAGATAGGTGCAGTGCACTGCAGTGATGTTACCGTCGGCGTCTTTGTCGCAACCAGTACACTCGACCACGTAGCCGTAGCGCAGGCGCACCTTATTGCCTGGGAACAGCCGGAAATAGCCTTTGGATGGCGTTTCCATGAAATCCTCGCGTTCGATCCACAATTCGCGCGACAACGGCACGGCGCGTTTGCCGCGTTCGGGTTTGAGCGGATGGTTGGGCGCAAAGCAGTCTTCACTCTGCGCTTCCGGGTAGTTGTCGATCACCAGCCTGAGCGGATTCAGCACCGCGATGCGGCGTTCGGCGGCGAGGTTCAGATCCTCGCGCATGCAGTCTTCCAGCACGCTCATGTCGATCCATGAATCCGCCTTGGACACGCCGATGCGGTCGGTGAACAGGCGGAAACCCGCTGCGCTGAAGCCGCGCCGGCGCGCGCCCACCAGCGTCGGCATGCGCGGGTCGTCCCAGCCGTCGGTGTGGCCCTCGCCCACCAGGTCGATGAGCTTGCGCTTGGACAACACCACGTAGGTGAGGTTGAGGCGGGAGAACTCGATCTGCTGCGGATGCCAGCCGATCAGTGGCTGCAACTGGTCGAGCACCCAGTCGTAGAGCGGGCGGTGGTCCTCGAATTCCAGCGTGCAGACTGAGTGGGTGATGTGTTCGAGTGCGTCGGATACGCAATGGGTGTAGTCGTACAGCGGATAGATGCACCATTCGTTGCCGGTGCGGTGATGCTCGGCATGGCGGATGCGGTAGATGACCGGGTCGCGCAGGTTGAAATTGGGCGAGGCCATGTCGATTTTGGCGCGCAGCACATGCGCGCCGTCGGCGAATTCTCCGGCTTTCATGCGCCGGAACAGGTCGAGGTTTTCCGCCACGCCACGGTCGCGGTAGGGGCTGTTCTCGCCCGGCTCGATGTGGCTGCCGCGCAGGGCGCGCATTTCCTCGGCGCTCAGGCTGTCCACATAGGCGCGGCCCTGCTCGATCAGGTATTCGGCGAAGGCGTAGAGCCTGGCGAAATAATCCGAGGCGAAATATTGATGCTCGCCCCAGTCGAAACCCAGCCAGTGCACTGCGTCGAGGATGGCATCCACATACTCCTGTTCCTCTTTTTCCGGGTTGGTGTCGTCGAAGCGCAGATGGCACACGCCGTTGAAATCGCGTGCCAGACCGAAATTCAGACAGATGGATTTGGCGTGGCCATAATGCAGATAGCCGTTCGGCTCCGGCGGAAAACGCGTGGCGACGCGGCCGCCCCATTTGTTGCTGGCGATATCGTCGGCAATAATGTTGCGGATGAAATTGGACGCGGGGATTTTTTCGGCAGGTTCGGACATGTTCGAAGAGTCAGGGCTTTAGTCCTTGCAATTTTACCTGCTAAATCATGGGAGGATAACAATGAAACGACGCGATTTTCTGAAGGGCGCAGGCGGGATCGGTCTGGCAAGCGGCGCGGCGCTCGCTGCGCAACCGGCGCAGGCGGCAGATTCACCGATCATCAAATGGCGCATGGCTTCCAGTTTCCCCAAGAGCCTGGATACCATTTACGGCGCAGCGGAGGTGCTGTCCAGGCGCGTATCCGCACTCACCAACGGCAAATTCGAGATCCGCGTATTCGCCGGCGGCGAGCTGGTGCCCGGCCTGCAGGTGCTGGACGCGGTGCAGAACGGAACGGTGGAATGCGGGCATTCGGCGAGCTACTACTATGTAGGCAAAAACATGGCCTTCGCTTTCGACTGCGCCTTGCCGTTTGGCCTCACCGCGCGCCAGCAAAACGCCTGGATGTATTCCGGCGGCGGGCTGCAATTAATGCGCGAATTCTTCAAAGGCTACAATATCATCCAGTTTCCCGGCGGCAATACCGGCACCCAGATGGGCGGCTGGTTCCGCCACGAGATCAAGTCGCTGGCCGACCTCAAGGGACTGAAAATGCGTATTCCCGGGCTCGGCGGCAAGATCATGGCCCGGCTCGGTGCGGTGCCGCAAACGCTGGCCGGCGCCGACATCTACCCGGCGCTGGAACGCGGTGCGCTCGACGCTGCCGAATGGGTGGGGCCTTACGACGACGAAAAACTCGGCTTCTACAAAATCGCCAGGAACTACTACTATCCGGGCTGGTGGGAGGGCGGCCCGCAGCTGTCGTTCATGGTCAACCTGCAAAAATGGAATGCGCTGCCCGAGCAATACCGGCAGGCGTTCGAAGTCGCTGCGGTGGAAGCCAACATGGCCATGCTAGCGCGCTACGATACCGTCAACGCTCCCGCCCTGATGCGCCTGGTGCAGAACGGCGTCAGGCTGCACGCTTTCCCCAAGGATGTCATGCTCGCCGCGCGCGCTGCGGCGTTTGCACTCTACGCCGATGAATCCGCCAGGAACCCGGCGTTCAGGACCATCTACAGCGAATGGAAAAAATTCCGCGACAGCGAAATCCAGTGGTTCAAGGTGGCTGAAGCGCCGTATGAGAATTTTCTCTATTACATGAAGTAAGGTAAGTACACTGCTGCCGACCCAAGGGCTTTGAAGGCAAAAGGCAAAATTTAAGTCCCCTATCATCAGGAGATCATCGTGCGCACATTTTTCATTACCTTGCTCGCTGCGCTATTGTTTATTCCCGCCTTGGCAACTGCTGCAAATCCCGACGCACCGTGGGGTCACGCACATGTGGTGGAACAGACTTATGCCAAACAGAAAGTGGTATACGACGTGGCGGTGGATTCCGAGGCGGCGGTACGTTCCGTCATCAGCCGCGCGGTGCTGCTCGCCAACCTCAACGGCAACGATCCGTTCGACAGCAAAGTGGTGATCGTGCTGCACGGCAATGAAATCCCATTCTTCGCCATCAAAAACTACGCCAGGTATCGCGAGCTGATGCAGCGTGCGCAAAGTGCCGCGCAAAGCGGGGTCATCGAATTCCGCATGTGCCGCATCGCTGCTAAAGGGCATGGGTTTGAACCCGCCGACATCCACGGTTTCGTTACCATGGTACCGATGGCGGATGCCGAGATCGTGCGCTTGCAGCAGGCCGGTTATGCTTACATGCGTTGAATCGACAGGACATTACCGGTGCTTGCGCCCGTCGTGCCGTATTCATTGCATCCGCTTCAGTCGAAACAACCCATTGAGCCCGCTATCGCTGGTGAAATAAAGTGCGCCGTCCGGTCCGATCGCTACCCCCACCGGGCGCGCCCAGCGTTGGCCGTCAGGCAGTTGAAATCCGCTGATCAAGTCATCCACGCGCTGCGCCCGCTGATTCTGGAAGCGCACCGCCACAATCTTTGGCGGACGGCGGGTAGCCGGATCTCCTGTTCCCCACCCGTGTGGCTGGGTGCCCCATGAACCATGCAAGGCGACGATGGCGTCCAGCGTCAGCCGCGCGTCCATTGCGCCTTCGGGCACAAAGGCGACGCCCATCGGCGCGCTGCGCGCCGGAAAGGTCGCTGCCGGTGGCACCACGGTGTTGACCGGCCGAGGCGGAGGACGCGCAATGCACTCATCGCGCCGGATCTGCCTGCCGTCGAACTGAAACCACGGCATGCCGTGGAACGACCCTGCTGTGAGCCGGCTGAAATATTCAGGAGGTTGATCGTAGCCCAGATGATCGGGGCCGTTGTTGCTGGCATAGAGCACGCCGGTGTGCGGCTGCCAGTCGAATCCTACAGGGTTGCGCAAACCCGAGGCGAAAGTCTCCCAGTGCGCCTTGTCGCCATTTTCGCGCAATACCAGTACCCCGCCGCGCCGGTCCTCGAACGCATAACCTGCACCCATATATTGGTCGCTGCAGTTGTCCTGTATCCCCAGGCTGACGTATACCCGCCCATCCGGACCTACCCCGAGCGTGCGGCTGTTATGCCCGCCGCCGCCGGGTAATGCGGCGAACAGATTTACCGAAGCCGCCGGAATTTTTGTCTGCCCGGACCGATAGGGAGCCCGATAGACGCCATTGGTCTGCGCAATGAGTATTTCGCCAGGACGAAATGCCACGCTGTGCGGATAGTCGTCCAGTTGCACCAGTACTTCCGCCCGGGTATAGGGAGGGGCCAACCGATACACCTTGCCGGATTTCGATCCCGCAAACAGATCGCCATTGGCGGCGAAAGTGAGCATGCGCGGGGCGTCCAGATGGCTGAGCAATTCCAGCCGATAGCCTTTGGGCACGCGTACTTCCCTGCGTGCGCCGTCCATTGTCAGCGTCTGCACCTCATAGCCCAGCTCTTGCGTGCCCGCATGGGCTGACGTCAGCACAAGGCACAACAGAAATGACACGCCCATTTTTCTCAGCATTTGATCCGTCCAACAGGGTTGCTTGTTCCAAATACTAGTACACGAATCTGCAAAATTTCCAGGTTGGAAAATGAAAAATCAATGCGCGCGCAACGGACCTAATTTTTTTGCCAGTGCAGCCGCCGATAGCTCACCCAGGTGGGTATCGATCAGCCGTCCGCTAGCGTCATAGAACAGTGTGATGGGTAGCGCCATCGAGCCGGCCACAGTACCCAGCCGGGTGTCTCGATCAAGCATGACATTAGCCAGATCAAGCTGACCGGCGGACAGATAACGCTGCACGGTTGTCGCGTTTTCGCCCTGATTGGCAAAGACAAAGCTCACCCCGGTTTCGTGTTGTTGTGCGGCGGCGAGCATCGGCATTTCGTGCCGGCACGGCGGGCACCAGCTTGCCCAAAGATTGACGACCATGGGTTTGCCGTCGGCCAGCGCAGCAAGGTTTGTCGATTCGCCTGACAGCATCGTCGCCTGCATTTCAGACAGCGCCGGGTTATCCATCAAGCGCAGACCGCCCAGCATCCCCTGCCATGCCAGCACCAATAACACCAACGTCAGAATGGTCCGTTTACGTGCCGACAAACCCCGCCAGACTCGGCGGATCGCGCCCGGTATTGCCGCAATAGACGCCAGGGGATTTTTGATCATCGTGTCTCAATCTTTGCCCGAAGCACTGGCGGACGTGCGCAACGGGTCCAATTTGCTCGCCAGCGAAGCAGCGGACAGCTCACCCAGGTGGTTATCGACCAGCCGCCCATTGGCGTCATAGAACAGGGTGGTTGGCAACGCGCCCGAGCCGACTTCGCGACCGAGCGCCGCGCCCGGATCGAGCAGCACATTGGCGAGATTGAGTTGATCTGCGCTGAGGTAGCGCTGCGCCGTCGCCCCATCCTCGCCCTGATTGACGAACACGAAACGCACCCCGGTTTCGCGTTGTTGCGCAGCGGCGAGCACAGGCATTTCGCGCCGGCATGGCGGGCACCAGCTCGCCCACAGATTGACGACCATGGGTTTGCCGTCGGCCAGCGCAGCAAGGCTGGTCGGCGCACCGGCAAGCGTCGTCAAAGCCAGCTTGGGCAGCGCCGGCCGTTCAGTCGTGCGGAGTGCACCGAACAGCGCACCCCACACCAGCGCGCCTGCCGTCAGCCCCAGCAGCAGCGGTTTGCGCAGTGCCGGCTGACGCCAGCCGCGCCAGACCGCCACCAGCAGCGCCGCCGCCACTCCGGCCCAGGGCGTGAAACCGCCGTCGCGGATATCGAGCATCGACCAGGGGCTGCTGCGATACGCGTCGAACCAGAGGGCGACAAAGGCGATGCGCGCCACGATCGCCCCGGCGATCAGCATGTCGCTCAGGGAGTTGACGATCCCTGTTTGCTGGCGCCGCCCAACCAGGTGGCCTACGCCAGCCGCCACCAGCCCGGCTGCCAGCAACAGCAGTACATTGCCCGATAATGCGAACGGACCTACATTCATGGATAGCATGTTCAGTTTTTCCTTGCCTGTGCCAGACGGACGAAGAATTCGTCTGCTGACCCTGTGTACGTACCGGTGGTTTTTCCAGGCTTATCCACAAGAAAACATTTCGCCTGAAAACCCGCCAACGCTGTGGCATCCATGCGCTCTGTGGCAGCGGTTTTTTCGAAGTTGTACGCCAAGCTGGCGCCTATACGGTACGTGAATAGCGCGGTGCGGCACCCTCGGTCTGGTGCAGGTAAGCGTCGAACGCCATGGCGATATTGCGCAGAAAAATCCGCCCGGCTTCGGTAACGCGTACCTTTTCCGGGGTGATCTCCACCAGCCCGTCGGCGGACAGCGCCTGCAGCTCCGTCAGGCTTTGCGCAAAATAGGTGTCGAAATCCAGCCCCCATGCGTGTGAGAACGCAGCCTTGTCCAGTTCCAGGTCGCACATGATGCGGGTGATGGCATCGCGGCGGATTTTGTCGTCGTGGCTGATGCGCAGTCCGCGCTCGATGGGCAGGCCGCCGTGCGCCACACTGGCGTGATAATCCGCCAGGCGCTTGAAATTCTGCGCGTAAACCTCGTCGGTCTGGCTGATGGCCGAAGCGCCGAAGGCCAGGATGTCGCAGTCGCGGTGCGTGGTGTAGCCCTGAAAGTTGCGCCATAGCGTCTTCTGCTGCTGGGCGCGCACCAGCTCATCGTCGTGCCTGGCGAAATGGTCCATGCCGATATACACATAACCCGCCTCGGACAGACGGCGCTGGATCAGTTCCTGCAGACTGAGGCGCGTGGCGAAGTCGGGCAGATCCGGCTCCTGAATGAGCTTCTGGTGCTTCTTCAGCCAGGGCACATGCGCATAACCGAATACCGCCAGCCGGTCGGGGGACAGGGCGAGGATTTCATCCAGCGTGGCGTTGAAGCTGGCCACGGTCTGGTGCGGCAATCCCACCATCAAATCCATGTTGATGCTGTTAAACCCCTCGCTGCGCATCCAGCCGTACACCTGCTGGATCAGCGCCAGCGGCTGCAGCCGGTTCACCGCGCGCTGCACGCGCTCGTCGAGGTCCTGCACTCCCAGGCTGATGCGATTGAAGCCCGCCTGCTTGAGGGCCTGTACGTGCTCGCGGGAGAGCTCGCGCGGATCGACTTCGCAGCCGACCTCCGCGCCATCGTCCACCCGGAAATGGCTGCGCAGATGCTGCGACAGGCGCAGGATATCGGCGGGCTTGAGATAGGTGGGCGTGCCGCCGCCCCAGTGGATCTGGCGTACCACGCGCCCGCCCCCGGCGATCTGGGCGATGCGTTCGATTTCGTCGAACAGCACCTCAAGATAGGCCGTCGCCTTGGCGTAATCCTGGGTCGCCACCATGTTGCAGCCGCAGTAGTAGCACAGGCTGTCGCAGAACGGGATATGCACGTAGAGCGAGAGATCGCGCCCGCTGGCCTGGGAGCGCACCAGCTCGGCGCGCCAGTCGGCCTCGCCGAAGGCGGTGCTGAAGTAGGGCGCGGTAGGGTAGGAGGTATAGCGCGGGCCGGGCTTGCTGTATTTTTCCAGAAGTGCAAAGGATGCCTGCATGGTCAACTCCGATTTCCGCCGAAAGATTCAATTTCTGAACATTGTTTCCATCAGTATTGTAGCCGTTTATCCATGCGCATCTGTTTTATGCAACAGCGGAATTTTTGGCGAATGCTGAACTTGTCGAAACGCATCCGGTCTGTTTGTATGCAATTGCATTTGATCCGAACCCGGCACCCCTTTATAGTTAGCCCATGCAACCCAATTGCAAGCTAAAACCCACCAAGTTACGCCTGCGCTGCGTGCTGAATTTTTTCCTGGCCGTATTGCTCAGCCTGCAGCTGGTCGCGCTTACCCAGCATCATCATGACCTGAGTACGCAGCAGGACAATTGCCCTGCATGCAATCTTGCCAGCCATTTCTCGGGTGGTGCGCCCGCTGTCGTGGCTGCGCTGCCGATGCTGGCGCTCATCCTTGCCTACTGGATTGCGGCGCATCCCGCTCGCGTTGTTTATCCTGTCCTGCGTCGCCACGTCCGGCCGCCTTCTCACGCCCCTCCGTCAGTCTGAATCCACTGATTTTTTTCGTGTAACGCGCGCGCCTGGCAGCGTGCGCGTGTGGCATTTTGCTTACTGGAGTCAGGTTCATGAATATTCGTTTATCCCGCATGGGCGCGGCGTTCGCGCTCGCGTTTGCGGTCATCGCACCGGCGCGTGCGGCTGCCATTCAACCCGGACAGATCGAAGGCCGGGTCAACGACACGCTGGGGCACGCCGTCGCCGCGGCCTCGGTCAAGCTGCAATCGCCCGACGGCAAAACCCTGGGCATCACGCAAAGCGATGCGCAGGGTCATTTCAGTTTCACCCGGCTGGCGCCCGGCATTTATGCGGTGGTGGTGGACAAGGCCAATTTTCAGACCGGCACCGACATCGTCACGCTGAGCGCCGAGGCGGGCAAAGCCAGCACCATTACCCTGGCCAGCACGCAGGCGCTGGAAGTCAAAGTGACGGCACGCAAGCTGGATCGCGCGCGCAACGGCATCGCGGTGGATACCGGCAGCAGCAATTACCGCATCAGCGCCAGCGACGTGGCAGCGTTGCCGCAAGGCGCCAGCACGCCGCTCAACCAGGTGCTGTTGCAGGCGCCGGGCGTGGCGCAGGATTCCTACGGCCAGCTGCATATCCGCGGCGACCACGGCAACGTGCAGTACCGCATCAACGACATCATTATTCCGGAGGCCATCGCCGGCTTTGGCCAGTCGCTGGATACGCGCTTTGCCGAGAGCATCAATCTGCTCACCGGCGCGCTGCCGGCACAATACGGCTACCGCACTGCGGGGGTGGTGGATATTCATACCAAAAGCGGCGAGTTCGATAACGGCGGGCGCATCGGCGTGACCGTGGGCAGCCACAACACGCGCGAGCTGTCGGGCGAAATGAGCGGGCATAACGGCAAGCTGAATTACTACCTCAATGCTTCCGCCCTCAAAAACGATCTCGGCATTGAAAACCCCACCGCCTCGACCAGTGCCATCCACGACACCACGCAGCAGAACAAGGGCTTCGGCTACTTTTCCTACCTGCTCAGCGACAGCGCACGGCTGAGCCTGATTCTGGGCAGTTCGGACAACAAGTTCCAGATTCCCAACGTGCCCGGCCAGACGCCGAATTACACGCTGAACGGTGTCACCAGTTATCCGTCGGCCAGCCTCGACGAGCGCCAGCGCGAAACCACGCGCTACGGCATTCTTGCGCTGCAAGGCACGCTGGGCGATAAATTCGATTACCAGCTTGCGGCGTTCAGCCGTTATTCGAAGGTGTTGTTCGAGCCGGATACCACCGGCGATCTCCTCTACACCGGGGTTGCCTCGCGCGTGTTGCGCACCAGCCAGGCCAATGGTGTGCAGGCCGACGCCAGCTATCATCTGAACCCCCGGCACACGCTGCGCAGCGGTGTATTCATCAGCCAGGAACACCTCGATAACAACAATGACGTGCTCACCTTCCCTGCAGATAACGCCGGCAATCAGACCAGCACCACGCCGTTCGGCTTTACCGACAACAACAGCAAAACCGCCAATCTGTACGGCGTCTACGCGCAGGATGAATGGAAAGCCAGCGACAAGCTCACCGTCAATTACGGCGCGCGTTTTGATCAGGTGGACGCCTACGTCACCGGCCATCAGTTGAGTCCGCGCCTCGGTGCGGTGTATCAGATCGATCCGCAGACTACCTTGCATGCGGGCTATGCACGCTACTTCACGCCACCGCCCAACGAGTTGATCAGCGGCCAGACCGTGGCGAGCTTTCAGGGCACCACCAATGCGCCGCCGGGCACGCAAAACGATGCGGTCAAATCCGAATCCTCCGACTACTTCGACATCGGCCTCAGCCACCAGCTCACCCCGCACCTCACGCTGGGGCTGGACAGCTATTACAAAACGGTGAAAAACATGCTGGACGAAGGCCAGTTCGGCTCGGCGCTGCTGTATACGCCGTTCAATTACCGCCAGGGCAAGATTTACGGTGCCGAGCTGACCGCCAATTACCGCAAGGATAATTTCTCGGCTTATCTCAATCTCGCCCACTCCACCGCACTGGGCCGCGACATCAGCTCGGCCCAGTACAATTTCGATGCGGCCGAGCTGGCCTACATCGCCAACAACTGGGTGCATCTGGATCACGACCAGCGCATCACCGCCTCGCTCGGCACCGCGTATCGCTGGCGCGACACCACCTACAGCGCCGATGCGATCTATGGCAGCGGCCTGCGCAACGGCTTTGCCAACACCGGGCATCTGCCCGCGTATGTCCAGGTCAACGTTGCCGCCGCGCATACCTTCAACGTGGCGCAACTGGGCAAACTCGAAGGCCGCGTGAGCATCCTCAACCTGTTCGACCAAAGCTACCAGATCCGCGACGGCAGCGGCATCGGCGTGGGCGCGCCGCAGTACGGCCCGCGCCGCGCGGTCTACTTCAGCCTCGACAAATTTTTTTGATTAATAAAAACAGTGATTTATCCACGAAAACTACGAAATACACGAAATAAAACAAGATGTTGCATTAATTCAGCGGCTCACCCATTGAGCTTTGGTTCTCAGCTTGTAGTCCTTTGAATCTGTTCGTGTTTTTCGTGAATTTCGTGGACATCTGAGTTTTTTAGGTTAAACCGGGGCGGCTTTGTTGCCCCATATTGGAGATATACCATGCAAGACTTACACGAAAGCTGGATCGCCATCAAACTCGGTGGCGTCATGATTTTTCCGCTGTCACTGCTGGCCGTGCTGGCACTCGCCATCATGCTCGAAAAAGCGGTGCTGTACTGGCGCTACGCGCGCCTCTCCGGCGAGCTGCTCGACCTGGTGGAAACCTATGGATTCGCCTGGGAGACACTGGAACACAAGCTGACTGCGCTCAACCAGCGCAATTATTTCCGGCGCTTTTTCAGCGTGGTGCTGGCCAACCGCAGCCGTCCGGCGTGGTGGACGGAATCGCGTGCCGCCGACGAGGCGCAGCTGATCGAAACCGCGCTGTCGCGGCGCCTGTGGGTGCTGGAAACCATCGTCACTGCGGCGCCGCTGCTCGGCCTGATGGGCACCATCGGCGGCATGATGCACGCGTTCCAGCTGATCGGCGGCGCTGGCCTGGTCAACCCCACCGGCGTGACCGGCGGCGTGGCGCAGGCGCTGATTGCCACCGCCGTGGGCCTGCTCATCGCGCTGATTTCGCTGTTCGGCTTCAACTATTTCTCGCGCCTGCAGGCGCAAACCATGGATGAAATGGAACGCCTCGGCACGCGCCTGATCGACCACATCCGTCTTGACGAGCAGGAACACGGGCCGGCAGGAGCACGGCCATGAAGCTGCGCAAAGCCCGAGTGCAGCGCAAGGGGCGCATCGAAATCATCCCGATGATCGACGTGATGTTTTTTCTGCTGGCGACGTTCATGCTGGCATCCCTGTCCATGCAGAGCCTCAACTCGCTCAAGGTCAACCTGCCGCAGGGCAAGGCCGAGCGCCTGAGTACCGAAACGCCGGTGACGCTGTCGGTCACCGCCGACGGCAAACTCTTCATCAACCGCGCGCCGGTCAGCCTGTCCACCCTTGCCGCCACCTTGAAGCCGCTGATGCGCAGCAGCGAGGAAAACATCGTGGTTTCGGCAGACAGCAAAGCCCCGCAAGGCGTGGTGGTGCAAGCCATGCTGCAGGCACGCGCAGCCGGCGCGCAGCATTTCCTGATTGCCGTGGCACATGAATAGCGCCGCTGCTATTGACCCGCCGGTCCGGCCGATCAACCCGTGGTGGCCGCTGCCCCTGGCGCTAGTGCTGTGGGCACTGATGCTGTGGGGGTTCGGCTTTTTTTTCGCAGCGCCTGACAAGGTAGCAAGCATTCCTCCCGCCCCGATAGACGCACGCATCATCGAGCTGCCGCCGCCTCCAGCCCCACCCAAGCTCCAGCCCAAGCCGGTGGTTAAAGCGGAGAAAATGGCACGCCCTGTACCGGTGGTGCGGCCTACCCCGCAAGCTGTGCAAACGCCGCCGCCCGCGCCGAAAGTGGCATTGCCCACGCCCCCCGTACCCCTGCCAGCGCCAACCCATGCCGAGCCTGCCCCTGTTCCGCCATCCAAGCCAGAACCCAGCCCCAGCACCGGCCAGGGCGGCACCCAGCAAATGGGCGCACGCGCGCTGTACCAACCCAAACCAACGCTGCCGGAAGATCTGCGCGATGAAACCATCCACACCGTGGTGATGGCACGCTTCCACATCAAGCCCGACGGCAGCGCGACGGTGGAGCTGACCCAGCCTGCCTCCAACCCGCGCGTCAATCAGCTGATTTTGAACACCCTCAAAACCTGGCGCTTCTTCCCGGCAATCCAGGGTGGCAAACCGGTGGCGTCGGTGCAGGACGTGAAAGTGGCGATTGATGTGGAGTAGGGCATGCGCTGGGATCGGCTTTAATCCTGAATATGGTCATTGAGAACAACGGAGGTGGTTGGGTTTATTGCTTTGTTTCCAAGAGTGAGTAAAGTGAATTATTGATTGCTGGATCAGAAATGGGCGCGATTAAAGCAGCGAATCTGCGTAGCCGAGTCTGTTGCTCATCTTCTATTGCTTGATTTCCCAGGCAGTCGCCAACTTTGCAGGCAAATCGCATATTCCTTAATTTGTCCTGAATTTGATCAAGCGCTTCTTTTTGTGGGATTTGATGTTTCAATACTTCGGCTTGCAAGACAAGTCTGTCTCTCAAAAAAATCATTTTTGATATTCCAGTAGACAGCACTTCATAGCCAAAGGATGGGTTTCCTTCCAGAAAATAGCTATCGGCCAGAGCAATGATGCTTGCTACATGTCTTGGGTCAGACTCTAAAGCGCTTTTGGCAATAGAACGCGCCTGCTGAATCGCACTGTTACCCGGCATGAGATGACGGTGCTTTAATATTAAATCTGCTTCCGCTGCTCCAAGTTCGGGGGAGTTTGCGGAATTCCGGCGTAACTCATCGTATTTCCCGATGGTCTCAAGAAAAACTTCTTTTTGAAGTGCTGTATTGCGCGGGTTGATTTCATCTAACGCTTGTGCGGCGCTGTCCACTACGTAACGTTGAGCGATGTATTCATTGGGTCTGATGGCCGCGATGAACCGGGCGATTTCATAGGGCGTTAATTGTGGAAACTGTTTCCGCAGCAATGAGAGTGACCGGCTCTTTCCGTTCAGCAATATTTCACTGGCTTCATGCAATACGACTTGGGAAACCGGTATGGCGAGCACGATTAACAGCAGGGTACGTTGCAGTGACGGGCTAACTGTTTTTGGCAGGCCGAACATGACGCGCTGGGACACTTGGTTTGATTGCCAAACGCGAGCCGCATAAAGGCCGACAATGATATTGATGTAGTTGAGATAAAAAATGAAATTGACAGCGGCATGCAGGTAAGCCGCCATGATGCCAAGCATCAGCCCGACATTCTCAATTTGAACCGGCCGCCGTTTTGCAGGTGAAATTGTACGGAAGGCAAGCAAGGCGAGAATGGCAAAAATGCATATGAACAGTACGAAAGTAACCAGCCCGCCCTCCTGCGCAATTTGCAGGTAGTCATTGTGAGCGTAATAACCGGCTGTGCTGTTATCTGCGGCCTGACGATAAGCTGGGTAAAGATTGCCCCAGGTTCCCAGTCCGGTTCCCAGCCATGGGTGTGCAGAAAACATATCCAGCGTGCTGCGCCAAATCAGCAGCCTTAAGGAAACTGACGCGTCACTTTCGAGATAATGAAGGTTGGCGCGTTCGGCCAGGTTGATATGGGTAACGGCCGTAATGATCAAGTAACTTGCCAGCGCAAGGGACAATGATATGAAGACGTTTTTACGGAACCCGGGCAGCTGTCTGAATGCCCAAAATGCCAAAGGCATGAGCAGGAGCCACGCCAACATGGCGCCGCGTGACGAGGCTGCAAAAAAAGCCAGGCTTACAAGCAATAGGCTCGTACCCAATACCAATTGAACAAAACGCGTCTTTTCTCCAGATGTTGAATCTGGTTTAAAAAAAGCCGCAAGCAAGGGAAACCATGCCAGGTTCAGGAGGCACGCATAAACATTCGGGTCAGCGACCGGCCCCAACGCGCGGGGTAGGCCAAGGAAAATAACTTGATAGATACCCCATAATGAAACCAACCATGCACCCGCTACAAACATCTTTTTAAGTTGTGCCCATATCTCATCGGGGAGAGGGGTAAGTTGCCAAGCAATGAAGCTGATGGGGAGCGCGCTTAATATCAGGGCTGTGTTCCAGCTATCGTAGGGGGAATGGCTCCACCAGATTGACGTGACAATCCACAGTAAAAAACCCAGCATCAGGAGGGGTAACTTGCCCTTGGGCCAAAGGGGTTTGCCTAATGCAAACCAGGTTGCCAAACCTATCCATAGCCAAAACAAGCCAGCAGTCGCTGCCGCGTTAGTAGCAAAACTGAAAACCATGCTGGCAATTATCAGCAGGTTAAATATAAAAGGCCGGGGATGAAAGTGCATAGCTGTGCTACCTGTCAGCCAGATAAAAAAGCCCCTCCATATGGAGGGGCTTTGTGCGTTTAAAGCTACAGCAGTTGCTGAGACCTTATTTGCAGATGCCTGCGGCGATACACGTTCCGCTGTTGGACCAAGTTACATTGTTGCTACCGCCTGTACCAGCGGTGCCGACTACTGGAGTTAATTTGTATGTTTCACCATTCAATCCACCGGTAGTTGTGGCCGTAATCGTGATTACACCGCCGCTTGTAACAGCTGCCGAACCTACGTAACCCGTTGCCGTAGGCAATGAGGGGAAGTTGGTTCCTGGATTAATACCGGTAACTGTAGTGCCACTTAGACATGAACCATCTGTTACGCATTCCTCAACAGCCAGCTTAAGTGGGGAGCTAGCCTGAACTACTTCAGTGAATTTGGCTTTCTTTGTATATTGCTGATAGCTGGGGATCGCAATCGCGGCCAAAATACCGATAATCGCCACGACGATCATCAATTCAATCAGGGTAAAACCTTTTTGCATGCTTTTCATTTGAGTGTCTCCTGAGGGTTAAGAAAAACAAAACACCGTAGTGTTTGGCTGGGTAGTTGCAACGGTTGTGCCAGCTTGATTTTGCGCTGGGCGGTTTTCTGTGGGCGTTGCTGGCAGGCTGCTAAATGCACAAAAATAGTTTTGTTTATTAAGTGCTTAATCTATTTTGATAGCGCATTAATTTTTTATTTCAGGCGTGCGCATGGTCATGGATTGTGATCGGCGCAGTGATGATCCAAGGCGGAAAGTGACGTTTTGCGGCAGGTGGCGGTAGGGTGATGGCGAAGACGTATGTCACCATGTAAAATATTGTTATATTATGCGCATGATTATCCAGTGTAAAAGGAGTCCATGTCATGTTGTCCACGGTTCATTCCGCCAAAAAAGCGACCAACATCACGCTTTCCGCCGATGTGTTGTCTGAAGCCAAGGCTTTGAAGATCAATATTTCGCAGGCGTGCGACCAATATTTGCGCGAGCTGGTGCGCGCTGAACGCGAACGCCGCTGGCAGCATGATCATGCCGATTTTGTTACTGCTTATAATCAGACGGTAGATGCTGAAGGTTTGCCGCTGGATCAGTGGCGGACGTTTTAGGGCTCGTTAATGAATAACTTGGACTTACGCTGGGGTTGCTTTGGGATGCAACCCAAGGCGCGAGACGTGCGGTTGTGTCATTCACAACAGGGCGGGCGCGGACACGTTCGCGGCGTAGCCGCCCGTTTGCGGGAAGCGCCCGCGAGGCCTGCTCCCGCAAGCGGCCGCTTCGCGGTAACGAGTCGCAGGCCTCCTCGCAACGCCGGGATGCGCCCAAAGCGGCCCCAGCCCGAAGGGTTGCCGTGTATTCGGGCGTCTGCGGCGTTGCAAAGCTTGCGAATGGAACAACCATTCGCCGCGCTTCGCGCCTTGCAGCCATCCCGAATACACGGCAACGTAAGTCCAAGTTATTCATTAACGAGCCCTTAGCCTGTATGGCGCGTTTTGATGTGTACCGCAACACGGGCGCGCATGCTGATGCAACGCCGTATCTGTTGGATGTGCAAAGCGATTTGTTGCAAGGGCTGCAGACGCGAATTGTCGTGCCGCTGCGCAGACGCGATCGTTTTCCTGATGTCAGCTTGCCGACCAATCTTACGCCGACGTTCGAGATAGAGGGGATCGAATGTATCCTGGAAATACCCAAGCTCGCGGCGGTGCCGCTGCGCTTGCTGAAAACACGCGTCACCACGTTGGCGGCCAGCCAGTTTGAAATCACGGCAGCACTGGATTTCCTGTTTCAGGGGTTTTGAGGGACTAAAGACTAAAAACGGCAGCCGCGTAGGGCGCCAATAAGCGAAGCGCATTGCGCCGAATGGTGAATAAAAATAGCCGGATGGATTAACGCAGCCGGAGAACCCGCGTGAATTCTGGAGTGGATGGAAAAACAGCAAGTGGCAACACCTCCGGCGCAATACGATTGCGCCCTATGCGGGCTGGATGCCGAATCGGGTTCGGCACGACAGGAGAGGTTCGTCATGCCGTACTTTAACAATGAATAGTGGGATTGAATGGGCTTGCCCTGGTTCCATGGCGGCATATAATAGGTGTGCTTAGGTAATACTTGGGAGCAAGATCATGCAATCCGCCTCAAACCGCCCGGTTTCCTTGAAACTGGAGCCGTCCGAACACGAACGGCTGAAAACGCTCGCGGAACTGAAACACCGCACCCCGCACTATCTGATGCACGAGGCTGTGCGTCAATATCTTGAGCGTGAGGAGTCACGGGAATCGTTCAAGCGCGACGCGCTGACGTCGTGGCGTGAGTATCAGGAAACCGGGCTGCACCTGACCGGCGAGGAAGTTGCCAACTGGCTGGATAGCTGGGGCACGGATACTTCAAGACCAGTTTCCCCTTGCCACGAGTAATCATTACTGCTGGTGCGGTGCAGGGTCTGGAGCGTTGCAGAGTGTTCCTTGCCGGGAAGAATCCTGTCGCCGCCCGCCACGCGGCGCAAGTCATCAAACAGCTGTTGGGTTGCCTGGCCGAGAGGCCGGAAATCGGCCGCCCCTTTGATGATGAGCCGGAACTGCGCGAATTGCTGGTTCCGTTCGGTGATTCCGGCTATGTCACGCTGTACCGGCACGATCCGGCCGCCGATACGGTTTATGTGCTGGCCTTCCGGCATCAGAAAGAAGCGGGGTATTGAATGCGTCCGCACGGATCAATCAACCGTGTAAGGCGTAGAAGGCAGACGAAGGGTGCATAAAGCAAAAAGGCCACGTTTTCACGTGGCCTTTTTGCTGTTTTGGTGGGTCGGGCGGGGGTCGAACCCGCGACAAACGGATTAAAAGTCCGCTGCTCTACCGGCTGAGCTACCGACCCGGCAAGCCCGCCATTATACGGTATTGGGCAGGTCCGTCAACATCAGGTCGTGAGTTTGCGGTAGATGTCGGCTGCTTTGAGCGGTAATTTTTTCACGTCGTCGATTTCGATGTAATTGGCGGCGCCATACATGTGCGGCAGATAGGCTTTGGCTTCGCGGTCGATGGTGATGCAGAACGGGTGGATGCCGGCGCGGCGCGCTTCGATCAGCGACTGGCGCGTGTCTTCGATGCCGTACTGGCCGCGGTAGACGTCGAAATAATCGTCGGGCTTGCCGTCGGAGAGGGTAATCAGCAGCTTGGTGCGGGCTTCGACCTCGATCAGCAGTTTGGACAGATGGCGGATGGCGACGCCCATGCGCGTGTATTCCTGCGGGGCGATGCCGGCGATGCGCGCCTTGACTGCCGGCGTGTAGGGTTCGTCGAAGCTTTTGACGCGGAAGATTTCGCAGCGCTTGCGGGTGATGCCGGAAAACCCGTAAATCGCGTAGCGGTCGCCCAGCACTTCCAGCGCCTCGGCCAGCAATACCAGGGCTTCGCGCTCGGCGTCGTTAATCCAGCCTTTGGTCGAGCCGCTCATGTCCACCATGAACATGACGGCGATGTTGCGCTCGGAGCGGTGCATGCGGGTGAACAGGCGGTCGCTCATTTCGCTGCCGTCGCGGGCGTCGGCCAGGGCTTCCACCAGCGCGTCGATGTCCACTTCGTCGCCTTGCACCTGGCGTTTCTCCACGCGGTTTTCGTCGCGCATGGCTTCGAAGGTTTTGCGCAGGTGCTTGACCAGGCCGCCGTAGCGGGCGAGGACTTCCGCCACATAGCCCGCCTCGCCAGGACGCACGTCCTTTTCGCGCAATACGCACCAGTTCTTGCGGTAGTGCTTGCGGCCGCAATCCCATTCCGGGTAGAGGTGTGCGCCTTCTTCGTGGTAGGTGCCCTGCCAGACGGCATCGGGATCGCGTTCCTCGTCCTGGTAGAGCTTGGGGTCGTATTCGCCGTCGCCCGCCGGGGTGAGGTATTCGGGCGGGATGTCGCCGAGGTCGAGCTTGATCGAGGTGATCAGCTGGCGCACGTCTTCCGGCGGCGCAATGGGCATGTCGTTGAGGGTGATTTCGAACTGGTCTATGTTGGGGGTGTTGCCTTCTTCGGGCTCCTTGAGGCTGAACACCGGCGGTTTCTTTTCTTCCTCCCCTTGCCGGGGCGGGTGCAGGTCATCGACGAGTTCCGCCAGCTTGACGCGCAGCAGCATTTTTTCGCGTTCCAGGCGTGCGGCCAGTGTGCTGGCCACGGCATCCGGGCGCAGCTCGCCCTGGTAGCACACCTGTGCGGGCGCCGCGTGCGGGTAGGCGGTTTGCAGGCAGCGCAGCGTATCGGTAACGGCAGCATCGGGCGATGCCAGTTCATGCGCAAAACTGTCCCAGCCGGCGGGCAGGGTGGTTTGGCCGAGTGCCTGCCGTAGCGCCAGCATGTCGCGGTAGAGCCCGGGCAGCTCGCGCGCCAGGCAGGCATCAAGGCGCAGGGTTTCCAGTGCAAAAAAACAATTGAGCGCATGCGCCTGATCAGGATACTCGGCCAGTGCATCGTGCAGGTTGACGCGAAAGCTGCCATAGCGCGTTTGTGCCCACTGGAACGCGACCATGGCTTTGGCCAGGCGGAAGTTGTCCTCCACCGTTTCCATCCACGCGATGACGGTGGGCAGGTACAGGGTTTCGCTGTCGGTGAAAGGCGCGTCCGCCTGTTCCAGCTTCAGTTTGCGGCCGGACAGGCCGCGTACGAAGGTGAGCAGTATGCCGCTGATGTCTTCGAACACGGTACCGGAGGTGCGGATTTCACTGGTATGGACGAATTGCTCGACATTGCGGATAACCAGCAGCGCATCGCGCAGGCCGGTGCGGTCGTAGGTATCCATGGCGGTGAGCGCCCAGGTTTCCAGTACGCGCCGGTCGAGCTGGTCGAGCAGCGGCACGGCGCGTCCGGCGAACTGGTAGGCAATTTCGATATTGGTGGTGCTGATGCGCTTGACCCAGTCGAGCAGATAATCCTGTTGTAGCCGTGGCAATGGATGTATGGCGGCGATCAGTTCGTCCAGACGCAGGAAGGAGAACTCAGCCTCAAGGGTTTGTTCGAGGAAAGTTTCAATTGCTTCGGCGGTTAAAGGCGGGTGCTGAACCATCAGAGGGGATCAGAACAGCGACGAGGACAGTTCCTGTACTGCCGCCAGCATTTCCGCGTCATCGGTAATCGCCTGGGCAATTGCACATTGGCAGGCGGTGACCGGCGGCACGTCTTTGGCGATGAGCTTGCCGGCATGGATCAGCAGCCGCGTGCTGGCACCTTCTTCCAGGCCGCTGCCTTTGAGGTTGCGCGTCATCTGGGCAAATTTGACCAGTCGCTCGGCCAGCGCCGCATCCACGCCGCTCTCGGCGGCGACGATCTTGGCTTCCAGGCTGGCGTTGGGATAGTCGAATTCCAGCGCCACGAAGCGCTGGCGGGTGCTCTGCTTCAAGTCCTTGAGCACGCTCTGGTAACCGGGATTGTAGGAAATGGCCAGACAGAAATCTGCGTTGGCTTCGACAATGACGCCGAGTTTTTCCATCGGCAGCGCGCGGCGGTCGTCGGCCAGCGGGTGAATCACCACCATCGTGTCCTTGCGCGCCTCGACGATTTCGTCCAGATAGCAGATTGCGCCGGCGCGCACTGCTCGCGCCAGTGGCCCGTCCACCCACACCGTCTCGCCGCCCTTGACCAGGTAGCGCCCGACCAGGTCGGACGCGGTGAGGTCGTCATGGCAGGAGACGGTAATCAGCGGGCGCTTCAGGCGCCACGCCATGTACTCCATGAAGCGCGTCTTGCCGCAGCCGGTGGGGCCTTTCAGCAACACCGGCAGGCGATTGGCGTAGGCAGCCTCGAAGATGCTGATTTCGCTGCCAACCGCTTCGTAATACGGTTCGCGCTCGATGAAGTTGGATTCCGGGTTGAGGGTGCGGGCATTCACGGCGGGTTCAGTCTTTGATTTCGTATTTGTCGTTGGGGTCGCCGTGCTGGATGGCTTCGGCCGGAATTTTGGCGGTAATCTCGTCCATGATTGCTTCACGCTCGGCTTTGCGCGACAGGCGCCTGTCGTAAGCGTCCGTTTTCAGCGCAATGCTGGGTTCGTTGAACATGACCTGGCGCAACAGGCGGAAACCGAATTGCATCAGGTCTGCCTCGGCACCGAGAATCCCGGCCATTTCTACGTCGCTGAGGTCGTAAACTTCGCGGAATGAGGGATGCTCGACGAACTGGCGGAAACGGTCAAGGTCGTAACAGGCCATGAAGAACAGTTGCAGGCTGCGGTCCGTGGGCTTGCCGATGGTGGGGCCGGCGGATTTTTTCTTGAGGATGAGCTGGCGCCAGCCGCGGGCAAGGTCGTCGTAAATCTCGACGCCCTGTTCCTTGCGATAGTCGTTGACGGTAATGCTGCGCGGTTCATTGTGGCCGAGGCAATGGGCTTCCTGCACCATGGCGTAGGAGGTGCGATCCGTCGTCTCGTCCTGACGGCGCATGGACAGCAGCGCTACCGGGTAGTAGCGGCACGAGGTAGGGCGATCTTCGTAGACGCTGCAACCTTCCGGACGCATGAACTGGCAGGCAGTGCCTTCCTCGACCGGCTTCAGCTTGATGCCGGCGATTCCGCCCGGTTCCAGTTCGTAGGGAATGGTGTATTTGACCAGGAAATCCCCGGAACTCATGTTGAGGTGATTCTTCAGGCGCAGCACGTCGTAAGGCGTAAGGCTGATGTCGATGTTGCTGCAGCATGCATTCCAGCACTTGATGCCCTGGCGGCACTGGAACTGGATGGTTTTGTCGCCTTCCACCAGTTGTGGCACAACGGGGCTTTGCGGGAAGGGGAAATCGTTGATATCGGGTTGTTGCATGATGGCTTCCTCGCTGCGTAAACGGTAATTCATCTGCCATAGAGGACACGGAGTTCATGGAGAAGAATACGAAGAAATAGTAAGTTCCGTATGGATTTCTCCCTGAGTCCGCTGAATTCTGTGGCCAAAAAAGCTTTCCGGGGCATCCTGGGTTTCCAAAGCAGTCGGAATGCCAACTGCTTTGGAAATGAAAAACCGGGCACCGCGGTGCCCGGTTCAATTTTACAGCGATACTGCCTTTTAGTGCGCGGCAGCTTTGAACAGCTTGGACTTGTCCACCAGGTCCACGTGGGCGCGCTTGAACACCGTCCACTTCTTGGAGTTCTTGTCGTACACGGAGTTGACGAAGCAATGCCAGTTTTCTTCGTCCACAAAGTTTTTGTCCATGCGGTAGTAGAAGCCCGGGTAACGGGATTCTTCACGGAACTGGATATGCTTCATGTGGGCTTCCGCCGTCAGGATACGGTGGTAGTTTTCCCAGGCGCGCAGCAGTTCGTGCAGGTCTTTTGCACGCATCTTCATGGCGTCTTCTTTCAGCATTTCCAGTTTCTCTTCCGCCACGGCCAGCATGTGAGCGTTGGTCTGGTAGTAGGTCGCAACACCCGCCACGTACTCGTCCATGATCTTTTGCAGACGGAACTGCAGCATCTTGGGCGTGATGTAGTGCGGGTTGATGTCGATTGCGGTGGTGTAGTCCTTGAACTCAAGGTAGGTCTTGACCGGCTGATAGATGTCAGCGACCAGTTGCTCGGGCGAGGTGTCCAGCTCGGGTTTCCAGTCCTTGTTGTCAATGCAGTACTTGACCATGGCCTTGGCGCACATGCGGCCTTCGGCATGCGAGCCGGAGGAGAACTTGTGGCCGGAAGCGCCGACGCCGTCGCCGGCGGTGAACAGACCCTTGACCGTGGTCATGGAACGGTAGCCCCAGTTCCAGCCTTTGGGCAGGTAGCCCGGGATTTTGTCTGCTTCGGCGTGACCTTCCGAAGTAGGTGCGCCGAGATCCTCGGGACCGGATACCCAGATACCGCAGCAACCGGAGTGGGAGCCCAACAGGTAGGGCTCGGTAGGCATCAGTTCGGAGTTTTTCTTCTCCGGTTCGATGTTTTCACCGACCCATACGCCGCATTGACCCACGCACATGTCGAGGAAGTCTTCCCAGGCTTCGGCTTCCAGGTGCTTTACTTCACGTGGAGACAGGGTCTCGCGCAGCTTGGCCAGCGCGGTGACGGTGTCCATGTAAATCGGACCGCGACCTTCGCGCATTTCCTTCAGCATCAGGTGGTTGCGCAGGCAGGAAGCCGGCACGGCAGCCTGGCCGTAGGGCGGGTAGTCGTTCAGCAGTTCCTTGTTCTTCACCATGTACACTTCGCCGATGGCGTTGGTGGCCTGAGCCTTGAACAGCAGGAACCATGCACCCACCGGGCCGTAGCCGTCCTTGAAGCGGGCAGGAACAAAGCGGTTTTCCATCATGGTCAACTCGGCGCCTGCTTCTGCAGCCATCGAGTAGGTGGAACCGGCATTCCATACCGGGTACCAGGCGCGGCCCTGGCCTTCACCCACGGAGCGCGGACGGAACAGGTTGACGCAACCGCCAGCTGCCAGCAGGATGGCCTTGGCCTTGTACACAACCACTTTGTGATCGCGTGTGGAGAAACCGACTGCACCGGCAATGCGCGAAGGATCGTTCTTGTCGTTGACCAGCTTGACGATGAAGATGCGTTCTTCGATACGATCCATGCCCAGCGCTTTTTTGGCAGCTTCAGCCACGATCCATTTGTAGGATTCGCCGTTGATCATGATCTGCCACTTGCCCGAGCGCACCGGCTTGCCGCCGTCCTTCAGCGCAGGCATGCCTTTGGAGCCGTCGTGACGCTCGCCATTCTCGTCGGTTTTCCAGATCGGCAGGCCCCATTCTTCGAACAGATGCACGGATTCGTCGACGTGACGGCCCAAGTCGTAGGCCAGGTCGTCGCGGGTGATACCCATCAGGTCGTTGGATACCATGCGGGCGTAATCGGCCGGATCCTGCTCGGTGCCGATATAGGTGTTGATGGCGGACAGGCCTTGTGCCACGGCACCGGAACGGTCCATGGCGGCTTTGTCCACCAGTTTGATTTTCAGGTCGATGCCGGTTTCAGCCTTGGCGGCATCTGCCCAGCGCATGACTTCATAAGCAGCACCGCAGCAGGCCATGCCGCCGCCAATAAAGAGGATGTCTACTTCCTCTTGAACCACTTCGGGATTACCAAATTCTCCAGCCATTATCTAATCTCCTTGCTTGCGGTTCAGCGTGGCGCGCAGGCCCGCTCCCTCCCGCAATATGTTGGGTTAAATCGTCAAGATTACTTGCGGATCAGCTCGGCAGGGTTGCCGGCACGGTAGCCGCCCGAGGCGGTGAAGAAGCCGGACTTGGTGATGTTTTCCAGCTTGGCTGTTTCCTTGCCGCCGTAGCAGTCAATCGAGCCTTCCGGAGTGGTGCGGATTGGAAACTTGAAACGCTTCAAGGTGCCATTGCGGAACTTGATCGTCCACATGATGGAATCGGAGCCGCGCAACGGCTGCACCGAACCGCCCAGAGGCACGATGTCGGCGTAGTGGCGCACTTCGATGGCATTTTGCGGGCAGATTTTCACGCAGGAATAACATTCCCAGCACTGCTCGGGCTCCTGGTTGAACGCCTTCATGGCGTGGCCGGTTTCGGAACCGTCTTTGTCCAGCTTCATCAGGTCGTGCGGACAGATATACATGCAAGCGGTCTTGTCCTGACCCTTGCAGCCGTCGCACTTGTCGGTACGAACATAGGTAGGCATGTCTTAGTCTCCATTACGTTAAAAACACCGCGTAAGTCGCGGCCCTTTGAGACGCTGAACCAGCCTTGGCCGGGGCGAATGCTGGTCTGTCCAGCTTCTTCCGCTTCCGGGAGGCTCAGAGCTTCAAATTCTGTACATCAAGTCGCATTCATTGAATGGAATGCAACTTCGAAACATCATGCAGCCGAGTGGCCTTTCAACTCGATTTTGACGTTCTGTTCCGCCGTCAGGCCGGCGTAGTACTTCTGCAGTACCTTGGCGACTTCAGGCCGGCTGAATTCGACTGGCAGATCCTGGCCTTCTGAGAGCATCGAACGCACCTTGGTGCCGGACAGCAGGATGCGGTCGTCCTTGGTGTGCGGGCAGGTGCGCTGCGAGGCCATGCCGCCGCATTTTTTGCACCAGAAGGTCCAGTCGATGTTCATGTTGGTGGTTTCGAGTGAGCCAGCAGGGATCTCGTCGAAGATTTTCTGAGCATCGAACGGGCCGTAATAGTCGCCCACGCCGGCGTGGTCGCGACCGACGATCAAATGCGAACAACCATAGTTCTGGCGGAAAAGCGCGTGCAGCAGCGCCTCGCGCGGACCGGCATAGCGCATGTCGAGCGGGTAGCCGGCTTGAATTACGGTGTTGGGTGCGAAATAATTTTCAATCAGGGTGCTAATGGCTTCGGAACGCACTTCTGCTGGGATGTCGCCGGGTTTGAGCGCACCCAGCAGTGAGTGGATCAGAACGCCATCCATGATTTCGATGGCGATCTTGGCCAGGTACTCGTGCGAACGGTGCATCGGGTTGCGGGTCTGGAACGCAGCGATCTTGGACCATCCCATCTTCTCGAACACGGCGCGGGTTTCGGCCGGGGTCATGAACTGGTCGCCGTATTCTTCCTTGAAGGTGCCGGTGGACAGAACCTTGACCGGGCCGGCCAGGTTGTACTTGGCCTGGTCCATGACCATCTTGACGCCGGGGTGAGCAAGGTCAGTGGTCTTGTAGACCTGCATGCACTCGTGGGCCTTGTCGATGGTGTACTTGTCGGTCACCTTCATGGTGCCCATGATCTCGCCGGACTCTCCGTCCACCAGGGCGATATCGTCGCCGTCCTTGATGCTCTCGTCGTCGGTAGACAGGGTGACGGGGATGGGCCAGAACAGACCGCTCGCCATCTTGTAGCCGTCGCACACGCCAAGCCAGTCGGCGTGAGTCATGAAACCGCCCAGCGGGGTAAAACCACCAATGCCCAGCATGATCAGGTCGCCGGTTTCACGCGACGACATGCGCACTTTGGGCAGGGTTAGCGCGCGCGCGCGTTCGGCATCGCGCGCGGCGCCGGTAAGCAGTAATGGGTTGAGCTCCCCGCCACCATGGGGTTTTACGAGTTTGGACATCTTGTTTCCTCATCCGGGTAATGTTATTTGTGCTGGCAAGGATAGCACTAAGGTCTGGCTGCCCTAATCCAAGTTTCTTATTCCAAAATAAGATTTTTCGATTCTTGGCCGCGCCAAATAAAAAAGCCCGGCATGCGCCGGGCTGATGTTTGATCAGAGGTTTCAGGCATCGAAAAACACGGGCATGTCGGATTGCTCGACTTCGATCTTGTCTATCCAGCAGGGCTGGCTGGCGCCGCCAGCAGCGGCAAGTTTTTTGGTTTCTTCAAATAGCATGCGCCAGCGGTTGAACAGGCAGTCGCTCACCTTGTGCATGCCATTGTCAAAATAAGAGTTGTGCAGATCTCCGATGGTGCGGGTAAACGATTCCATCTGCTCCAGCTGGTTATGCGGGTAACCAGTACGGCTGGTGTCAGCATATTTCAGCAGTTCGCGCTTGAGCGCCTTGAGAAATACTTTTTGACCATCAGTCAACTCGGCTTCGGTGCGGGTTACGCCGCCATGGTTGAAGACTTCGTGCATGTAGTCATGCAGGCGTTTGCCGAAATCGAACTGGCTGTAATTCACCGTTTCCATTTTCTTTCATTCTCCATTAAAAAAAGTGCGTCCTGAGTAAGGTTTTTTTATGGTGCAATCGTGTGCCAGTTTTCGGCCTTTGTCAAAGCAGCTCGATTTCCAGAAACTCGGGGTGGAGCAGGGTTTTGTCGAGGTTAAGCACGGGGATCACCACCACTTGCTGCACCTCGCGCCGGGCCCGCCCATGCACGTCGCCCTGGATGGCTGTACCCGGGGTAAGGCTTTGCACAACCAGCGCTGGGCCGTCTTCCAGTACTTCCACGACGGCGTAATCCACGTCGCGCCAGCGCAGACACAGGCCGATCATGCCTTGCAGTTGCGCCAGACTGATCGGCAGCGTTTCCATTACTGCGCCAGTCCCTTGATCCAGCGCGCATACAGGCGATCGGCAACCTGGTTGAGCGCGGCGAGTTGGCTTTCCATATTGGCTTGCATGATTTCTGGTGTTTGCACCGCAGGACTGTCGCTGGTGGCGATTTCATCGGCCCAGCTATTGCACCAGGTACGGATCATGGTCGGGGTCATTTCCACATGGCATTGCATGGCCAGGTGCTTGCCGATGACGTACGCCTGATTTTCACAATGCGCGCTGCTCATGATGTGGGTGGCCGTGCTGGGCAGAGAAAACGTTTCTCCGTGCCAGTGGAAGCCCTCAAATTGCGTCAGGCCATCCAGCCAGGCGCGGGCCGCGTCATTGTCAGTTGCGCTAATTTCACCCCAGCCGATTTCCTTGACCGGACTGCGTGTGACCACTCCGCCCAGTGCTTTGGATATCAGCTGCCCGCCCAGGCAATGTCCGAGTACCGGAACATCCGCGGCTACTGCCGCGCGGATAAGTTGCAGGACAGGCGGAATCCACGGCAAAGGATCGTTCACGCTCATGGGCCCGCCCATGAACACCAGCCCTGCATAGGCCGATGGGTTGTCAGGGATCGGCTGGCCTTCATCCACTTTGATGATTTCCCAGGGAATCTCATTGTTGTTCAGAAAGCTGGCAAAATAGCCGGGACCCTCAGACGGGGTATGGCGGAAAATGGCAACGGTTTTCATGATTCAACTCGGGGGCGGCAATGAATAAATTGAAATTGCATTGTATGGCAATTGCAGCGGTTTTGCTGAGTGCAAACGCGACTGCGACCCAGATCAACGTAACCGGGCTGTTCAAGGACAGGGCGATGGTGATGGTCAATGGCGGCAAACCGCGCGTACTGGCAACAGGGGAGTCGGAGCAGGGGGTGAAGCTGGTGGCCGCCGATGCGCAGTCGGCTACCTTTGACGTGGACGGCAAGCGGCGCGTTTTGAGCATCGGGCAATCCTATGCGGGCAGTGGCGGGAGTAGCAAGCCGGTTGTCAGTCTCAGCGCTGACGGGCGTGGGCACTTTTTTACCACTGGTACCATCAATGGCCGCAGCATCGATTTTATGGTGGATACCGGTGCCAGTTCAGTCGCTATCGGCAGCCGGGAAGCCGATCGCCTGGGTGTTGATTACCACAGCGGGCAACGTGGCTGGGTAAGCACTGCCAATGGCACGACGGCAGCATATCGGGTGCTGTTCAACAATGTGCGTATCGGCGGGATCAGTCTCAACATGGTGCCGGGAATGGTGCTGGAAGGCGACGGCATGTCGATTGCGCTGCTGGGCATGAGCTTTCTTAACCAGCTCGACATGAAGCGCGAAGGCACGATAATGACGCTCACCCAGCGTTATTGATGTGCGTACTTTAATCGTACGAATGCGCGGATTACATGTCTGCCCTATGCGCCAACGCGGGTGCGCACTATAATGAGCGGTTACTCGTTTGAATCAATTTTTACCGCACAACATGAAAATAATGCATAAGCAAATCGCTGTGTTCGCCGTTCTGGCGATGGGAATGCTGTCCCCATGTATCAGCCAGGCGATGACCCCGGAAGAAACCGTGATGCTGGCCAATGCTGCCGAACGCGGCAATGATGGTGCGCAATTATTATTGGCATTCGAATACCTGCACGGCGACACCGCGCGCCCCAAGGATGAAAAACTGGCAGTGTACTGGTTTGAACGCGCGGCGGTGCAGGGCAATGTAGTGGCGCAGAAAATGCTGGGCGACCTCTACGAGCAGGGACGCGGTGTGCCGGAAAACCTCAAGGTCAGCGCGGACTGGCGCACCAAGGCGGCACTGCGTGGCAATACCGATGCGCAGGTGAGTCTGGGTAAAATGTATCTGGCCGGTGCCGGCGTGGAAAAAAATCAGGAAAAGGCCGAATACTGGTTGCAACGCGCAGCGATCGAGGGCAACAGCGAAGCGCAATTCCTGCTGGGCAAAATGTACAAACTGCGCGATTCCAATGCGCGCGAGCAGGCGCTGGCGGGAAACATGCTGGCGAAATCAGCATCGCAGGGCTTCGGTTCAGCAGCGGAGTTCTTGCAGTTCATGGAAAATGCCCGTTACAAGGTCGCCGAGTTATTCCATCAGCATCCCGCAGATATTCACAAACTGGCACAGGACGGGGATGCGGAGAGCCAGTACCGTCTGGCTACGCGCTACGAAAGTGGCCACGGTGAGCCACAGGATAATGCCAAGGCGCTGTACTGGTTCAGAAAAGCTGCCGACAATGGCCATGTGATGGCGATGAAAAGCCTGGCGCACATCTACGCCAAGGGGCTTGATGGCGTCACCCCCGACCCCAAGGCTGCCGAATACTGGGCAAGCCGCGCGCAGCTTGCCAAGCCCTGATCTTCACCCCAGCAATTTTTACGTTTAGGAAATTTAGCTTTATGAACCATCTGTTTGCCGCTTATAGTAATGACGTCGTGAGTTTTTTGATCAGTGTGGCGCTGGTAATTGCTTACCATGTCTTTTTGCGTATCAAGATCAAAAAAAACCCGGCCTACACTGTGCAGGCGGTCAATGTGATCGCGCGTACCGCCTGGGTGGAGACCATCATGGAACGCGAGAATGGCATTCTGGCTGTGCAGACCCTGCGCAATTCGACCATGGCTGCGACTTTTCTCGCATCAACTGCGGTGCTGCTGATTATCGGTGTGCTGACATTGAGCGGGCAAAGCAATCAAATGCAGGGAACCTGGCACGCATTGAATCCGCTCGGCTCCATCTACGCTGAGCTGTGGTTGACCAAGCTGCTGTTTCTGCTGCTTGATCTGTTCATCGCATTTTTCAGTTTTTCCATGTCCATCCGCATCTTCAATCACGTCGGTTTCATGATCAACGTGCCGCTCACGCTCAAGCACAAGGTTATTTCGCCTGCGCATGTCGCCACGCATCTGAACCGCGCCGGGCGTTTTTACAGCATCGGGATGCGCGCTTATTATTTCATCGTGCCGCTGGTGTTCTGGCTGTTCGGCCCGCACTTCTTGCTGGTGGCGACGATGCTGTTGATCGTGGTGCTCTACCAGCTGGATCGGGCACCCAAGATCATGGTGGAAGATTACACAGACTAAATGCTTGTCGGGATTATCGGACTTTGTCGCGCTCGATTAGCGCATAGGCCGAGTGATTGTGGATGGACTCGAAATTTTCAGATTCCACAACATAGGCGTCTATCCTGGCTTCTTTTTCCAGTGCGGCGGCGACGTCGCGCACCATGTCTTCGACGAACTTGGGGTTGTCGTAGGCGCGCTCGGTGACGTATTTTTCATCGGGGCGTTTGAGCAGGCCGTATAGCTCGCACGAAGCCTGATCTTCCACCATGCGCACGAGGTCTTCGATCCACAGGAAGTCGTTGGTGCGCGCGCTGACTGTGACGTGCGAGCGCTGGTTGTGAGCGCCGTAGTCGGAGATTTTTTTCGAGCAGGGGCACAGGCTGGTCACCGGCACCACGATTCTGGTGGTGTGGGTGTAGCGGCCATTTTCAATGGCGCCGATGAAAGTTACGTCGTAGTCCATCAGGCTTTGCACGCCGGACACTGGCGCGGTCTTGTTGATGAAGTAGGGGAAATTCATCTCGATGTAGCCGGATTCTGCTTCCAGGCGTTCGACCATCTGGCGCATCATGGTCTCGAAGTTTTCCACCGAGATTTCGCGCTCGCGCGTGTTCAATATCTCGACAAAGCGCGACATGTGCGTGCCTTTGAAATTGTGCGGCAAATACACGTACATGTTGAAGCTGGCCACGGTGTGCTGCACGCCGCCGCTTTTGTCGGCGACCCTGACCGGGTGGCGGATGGATTTGATGCCGACTTTGTTGATGGCGAGCTGGCGGGTATCGGCGTAGTTCTGCACATCGGGCATGGCGGTAACTTCGCAGCAGTCGTTCATGATGTTTTTCCTGTCGTGAGCTAATTTAGACAAAGTATAAACCAGCCCAGTAGTTGAGTAAACTACTCGGGTAAGTGCTGGCGGATCGCGGCTTCAATTCCGTCCGCATCCAGCCCGCAATCTGTCAGCATGGCGGCATGGTCGCCGTGCTCGATAAATATGTCCGGCAGGCCCATCTGCAGCACACGCGGCTGCAAACCCAGGCGTTGCAGGCATTCGCTCACCGCGCTGCCGGCGCCGCCCATCACCGCATTTTCTTCGAGTGTGACCAGCAACTCGTGAGTTTGTGCCAGTTGTTGCAGCAGCGCTTCGTCCAGCGGTTTGACGAAGCGCATGTCGGCCACGCTGGCGTCGAGCCTGGCAGCGGCGTCGAGCGCGGGGGTGACCATGCTGCCAAAAGCCAGCAAGGCAACGCGACGGCCTTCGCGGCGCAGGATGCCTTTGCCCACCGGCAGCGCATGCATGGCGGATTCAATCACTGCACCCGGCCCACAGCCGCGCGGGTAGCGCACGGCAGCCGGACCGTTCAGCGTCATCGCTGTATACAACATCTGGCGGCACTCGTTTTCATCCGAGGGCACCATCAGCGTCAGGTTGGGGATGCAGCGCAGGTAGCTCAAATCGAAGCTGCCGGCGTGGGTGGGGCCATCCGCACCCACCAGCCCGGCGCGGTCTATTGCCAGCACTACCGGCAAATTTTGCAGGGCAATGTCATGGATGAGCTGGTCGTAGGCGCGCTGCAAAAAGGTGGAGTAGATCGCCACGACCGGCTTATAGCCGTCGCAGGCCAGACCCGCGGCGAAAGTAAGCGCGTGCTGCTCGGCAATGCCGACGTCGAAGTAGCGCTCGGGGTATTCCTCGGAGAAGCGCACCAGCCCGGAGCCCTCGCGCATGGCGGGGGTAATGCCGATCAGGCGCGGCTCGGTTGCGGCCATGTCGCATAACCAGTCGCCGAACACCTGGGTGTAGGTGGGCTTGGCAGCGGTTTTCTCAACGACGCCAATGTCCGGATCAAAGTGACCGACGCCGTGATACAGGCAGGGGTTGTCCTCGGCGGGGGCATAGCCTTTGCCTTTTTTGGTGACGATATGCAGGAACTGCGGGCCATGCAGGCGGCGGATGTTGGTGAGCGTATCCACCAGCACGTCGATATCGTGGCCGTCGATCGGGCCAATGTAGTTGAAGCCGAATTCTTCGAACAGGGTACCGGGAGTGACCATGCCCTTGACGTGCTCCTCGGTGCGGCGTGCCAGTTCCAGCATGGGCGGCACCTTGCCCAGCACTTTTTCCCCGGCGCGGCGTGCGGCGGCGTAAAAGCGGCCGGACATGAGTTTGGCCAGATAGTTGTTGAGCGCGCCGACGTTGGGCGAGATCGACATGTCGTTGTCGTTGAGTATCACCAGCAGGTTGGTATCCATGTTGCCTGCGTTGTTGAGCGCCTCGAATGCCATGCCGGCGGTCATCGCGCCGTCGCCGATAATGGCGACCGAGCGACGCTCCAGCCCGGCCCGTTTGGCCGCTACCGCCATGCCGAGTGCGGCAGAAATCGAGGTGCTGGAGTGGCCGGTACCGAAGGTATCAAATGGGCTCTCGTCGCGTTTGGGGAAACCGGCAATGCCCCGGGTTTTGCGCAGCCCGGTCATGGCTTCGCGGCGACCGGTGAGAATCTTGTGCGGGTAGCTCTGGTGGCCGACGTCCCACACCAGCCGGTCGTCCGGCGTGTTGAACACGTAATGCAGGGCGATTGTGAGCTCCACCGCGCCCAGGTTGGAGGCGAGATGACCGCCGGTTTGCGCGACGCTGTTCAGGATGAAGGTACGCAGCTCTGCGGCCAGCCCTTCCAGTTGCTCGCGGTTCAGCTTGCGCAGATCGGCAGGCGTGGCGACGCTGGCCAGCAGCGGATAAGTGGTGCTCAAAATTGTCTCTGCACAATGAAATCAGCCAGCTCGCGCAGGCGTTGCGCCGAGTCGAATTCGGCCAGCGCGTTCAGGGCATCGTGGTGCAATTCGGCGGCGAACGCCTTGGCGCGCGTGCTGCCCATCAGGGTCACATAAGTGGGTTTGTTGTGCTCGGCGTCCTTGCCTGCGGTTTTTCCCAGGGTGGCGGTGGGTGCCTCGGCGTCGAGAATGTCGTCTACTACCTGAAACGCGAGGCCGACGCATTTGGCGTAACGATCGAGTCCGGCCAATGTCGTGGCGTCCAGGGCATCGCCGCAGTAAGCGCCCAGCAACACCGCGGCGCGAATCAGTGCGCCAGTCTTGTGGATATGCATGAATTCCAGTTCGGGCAGGGTCAGCGTCTGTCCCACGCTGGCCAGATCAATCGCCTGACCGCCCGCCATGCCGCGTGATCCGGCGGCATTGGCCAGTAGCTTCACCATATCCAGTTGACGCTCAGGTGTATCGCACAGTGTGTGCGCAGAGAGCAGCTCGAACGCCAGGCTGTGCAGGCCGTCGCCCGTCAGCAGCGCAGTGGCTTCGCCGTATTCGACATGACAGGTGGGCTTGCCGCGGCGCAGCATGTCGTTGTCCATGCACGGCAGGTCGTCGTGCACCAGCGAATAGGCGTGGATCAGTTCCACCGCACAAGCGGCGATTTCCACCCGTGCAGGATCAGCACCCGCCACCTCGCCAGCGGCAAACGCCAGTAGCGGGCGCACGCGCTTGCCGCCGCCCAGCGCGGCATAGCGCATCGCTGCGTGCAGGGTTTGCGGAGCATGCTGGGGGTCAGGCAGCAAGCGCTCCAATACCGTCTCGATGCGCGCCTGCAGGTTGCCCGACCAGGCAAGAAAGTCAGGATTCATCATTGCCATCCGTGGTAGTGAACGGCTTTAAAATGCCGTTTTCCAGTACCTGCACCTGTTGTTGCGCGGCAGCGAGTGCCTGCTGGCAGAATTGCAGCAGTTCGGCACCGCGCTGATATGCGGCAAGTGATTGCTCCAAAGGCAACTGGCCGGATTCCATGTCGGCGACGATGCGCTCTAGCTCCGCCATGGCTGTTTCGAAGCTCTGTGGCTGGGATGGGGTCTTGCGTGTCATTGCTGTGAAGAATAGGCAAAGGCGGAAAGCTTACCGAATTATTGCGCTCAAAGCTATTATTGGCGATAATTCCGCGCTTTGTTTCCATTGGCGTTACAGGGGGTTAAGCTGCACTCAGCCAGCTTGACAATCCGTGTCCAGGGGCCTTGTCCAGGGTATTCTGAATCCTAATATGTCCGATTTGGCTGTCAGCGCTGCGTTGACCAACACCTCTCCCCAGCTGCCGATTAGCTGGTATTTCGACGCCAAGGTTTACGCGCTTGAGCAAAAGTATCTGTTCGCCTGCGCGCCAGGCTATGTCGGCCATGCCCTGATGGTACCCGATGTGGGCGACTATCACGTACTGGAAACTACTCACAACGCTGCCATGCTGGTGCACAACGCCAATGGCGTGGAAATGCTCTCCAATATCTGCCGCCACCGCCAGGCCATGATGTATGAGGGGCGTGGTCACAGCAAAAACATCGTTTGTCCACTGCACCGCTGGACCTATGACATGGAAGGCCGTCTGCTCGGCGCGCCGCATTTCCCTGGCAATCCCTGCCTGAATCTGGGCAAGACTGCCCTGCAAAACTGGAACGGCCTGCTGTTCAACGGCCAACGCGATGTGGCGCGCGACCTGGCAAGGCTGGGCGTGCTGCAGGATCTGGATTTTGACGGCTATATGCTCGACCGCGTAGTGGTCGAAGATTATGACTTCAACTGGAAAACCTTCATCGAGGTGTATCTGGAGGATTACCACGTCGAACCATTCCACCCCGGCCTGGGAAATTTCGTCACTTGTGCCGATCTCAAATGGGAATATGGCGACTGGTATAGCGTGCAGACCGTGGGCGTGGCGCGCGGCCTGGGCAAGCCAGGCACCCCGGTGTATCAAAAATGGCAGGAGCAGGTGCTGCAATACAATGCCGGCCGGGCACCCCGCCAGGGGGCGATCTGGCTCACCTACTACCCCAACATCATGGTGGAGTGGTACCCGCACGTACTGGTCATCAGCACGATTATCCCGACCGGCATCGAATCCTGCCGCAATGTGGTGGAGTTTTATTACCCTGAAGATATTGCCCTGTTCGAACGTGAATTCGTCGAGGCCGAGCAGGCCGCCTATAACGAGACAGCGGTAGAAGACGACGAAATTTGCCGTCGCATGCATCAGGGGCGACGCGAGCTCTACCGTCAGGGACGCGACGAGGCGGGGCCGTACCAGTCGCCCATGGAAGACGGCATGGTGCACTTCCATGAGTTCATTCGGCGCGAGATTGCACCGCATCTGAGCGAGTGAAATCTACCTGGATGCTGGTGGCGGGATTGCTGTTCGCCATCATGGGCGTGTTCGTCAAGCTCGCTTCCAGCCAGTTTTCCAGTGCCGAACTGGTGTTTTACCGGTCATTGTTCGGGCTGGTGCTGATTTACTCGGTGATCCGCCGTCGTCATCCGCATCTCTCGCGGCCGTTCTCCACACGACACTGGCTGGCCCACCTGGTGCGCAGTATTTCAGGTTTGGTCGCACTGCTGCTGTTCTTCCATGCGATTGACGTGTTGCCGCTGGCGACGGCTGTTACGCTCAACTACACCTCTCCCTTGTTTCTGGCGCTATTGCTCACCCTGTGGCAGGGCGAAAAACCGCATTGGCCGCTGCTGGCGGGTGTGGCACTGGGGTTTTGCGGGGTGGTGTTGCTACTGCGCCCGAGTTTTGAGAGCGCGCAGTGGAGTGCGGGTCTGATGGGTCTGGTGTCGGGTTTCCTGGCTGGGGTGGCTTATCTGAATGTGCGGACTTTGAGCTACATGGGAGAACCGGACTGGCGTACGGTATTTTATTTTACGCTGGTGTCCACGCTGGGCGCGGGCACATGGGCGGCCTGGCATGGCTGGCACGCGGTCAATGCGCATACAGCCTTGTTATTACTGGGTCTGGGGATGACTGCCACGCTGGCACAGCTTGCCTTGACGCGCGCTTATCGTCTTGGCAATGCGTTGACGGTGGGGAGTCTCGCCTATAGCACGGTGATTTTTGCCAGCCTGTTTGGCGTGGTGTTATGGCATGAAATTTTGCCGCTGCAGGCATGGCTGGGTATGGGGCTTATTGTGGTGAGCGGGTTGGTGAGCGTGCGCGCAGTTGGGGCAAAATAGGCTGTAGATGCACAGTTTTGATGCGCGACAACTGCGGCTTGTTTTCAATAGTTCGTTGTTATTCATGCGAAAAGAACCTGGCATCAGATTTGCTATGAGTTAATCGGAGCATGTATTTTTACGAGTGAATGCATGTTTCATCTTCATCCTCCATGCGGTATTTCGGGCGTCTTCGGACGCCCGCTTTTTTGCCTGGCGTGCGCAACTCACTTATAGTTAGCCCGTAGCTTCCAACAACGGCAACGGGCATACCATGATCAATATCTCCATCGACGGCAATACTGTCCGCGCAGCAGTGCTGGGCGAATTCACCCTGGCGGATTACCGCGAATTTGAACAAAATATTTTGTATGGCGTGAAGTTCGAAGGGAAGGTAAATCTGCTGCTGGATTTGCGCGACATGCTCAAATTTACCTTGGACGTGGCATGGGAAGAAATCAGTTTCGGTCGCGCCCACGCGGCTGATTTTGCCCGTGTTGCAGTCGTGGCCCAGAGTCAGTGGATAATCTGGAGCGCATGGATAACACGCATGTTTGTGGATGCGCAGATTCAGGTTTTCGAGGGTCTGGACGCGGCGGAGAACTGGCTGGCGGCTTAGGGCCTGTCCGTAAATTATGTGCTCGGTAGTCGGTGACGTCCCGTCATCTGCCGCATTCACACAGCGGAATTATGCAAACCAGCGCGTTGCCTGAGCCGTTGAGCCCGCCATTGCCGACCGGGTCCACCATTGAAAAGCGCGTTAATAACCAGTATAATGCGCGGTTTCCCTTGCCCCACCGCCAACGCACGGGGGGCTCAACCCAGAAGGAGTTTGCATGCGTCATTATGAAATCGTATTTATCGTGCACCCGGATCAGAGCGAGCAAGTGCCCGCGATGATCGAGCGCTATCGCGGCCAGATTGCAACGCGCAATGGGCTGATCCATCGTCTGGAAGACTGGGGTCGTCGTCAGATGGCTTACCCGATCCAGAAAGTCCACAAAGCCCACTACGTTCTGATGAACATCGAGTGCGATCAGGAAACCCTGGACGAGCTTGAGCACGGCTTCAAGTTCAACGACGCCGTGTTGCGCCATTTGACGGTGCGGATGGATGAGGCAGTGACAGCCCCTTCGCCGATGATGAAGGAAGAGAAATCGCGCTCCCTGACCCAGCCAGCCGAAGCCAAGCCCGCCGAGCAAGCCGCTCCGGAAGTATCGGCCGCCTGAGTGTTTGGAAACCAACCGCCTGACGCTTACCGGCGTTGTTGCTGAACTCGAAGCGCTGCGTTATACCCCGGCTGGGGTCCCACTTGTGGGTTTGCGCATCCGCCATGAATTGCAGCAGATTGAAGCAGGCGCAGCCCGCCGGGTAAATGTGGAGATGGCGGCGGTGGCAATCGGGGAGGTGGCGCAAGGTATCAGCGCACTGTCCAGCGGCAGCCGCCTCAGCGTGGAAGGTTTCCTGGCCCGAAAGAGTCCGCAGAGTAATCAGATCGTGCTGCATATTTGCAGCTTAAAAACAGTTTAGATAGGAGTGCATCATGCCTCGTCCAACCAATAGCAAAAACACCAAGCGCCGGGAAGGTTCCCGCCAGCTGTTCAAGCGTCGCAAGTTCTGCCGCTTTACCGTTGAAGGTATCAAGTGGGTCGACTACAAGGACGTGGAAATCCTGAAAGACTTTGTCGCTGAAAACGGCAAGATCATTCCGGCACGCATCACCGGGACCAAGACCCGTTATCAGCGTCAACTGTCCACCGCCATCAAGCGCGCCCGCTTCCTGGCGCTGATGCCTTACACCGACCTGCATTAAGGAGACCGCGATGCAAATTATTCTGATGGAAAAAGTGGTCAACCTGGGCACCCTGGGCGATGTGGTCAAGGTCAAGGACGGCTACGCGCGTAATTTCCTGATCCCGCAAGGCAAGGCCAAGCGTGCCACTTCCGCCAACCTCAAGCATTTTGAGGAAAAGCGCGCCGAGCTGGAAAAAGCCCATGCTGCGGCATTGGCTGCTGCCCAGGCCCGAGCTGAAAAACTGGCTGGCTTCATGCTGCAGATTTCGCAAAAGGCCGGTATGGATGGTCGCCTGTTCGGTTCTGTAACCAACGCCGACATCGCTGACGCACTCAATGCGCAAGGCTTTGAAGTTTCCAAGGCAGAAGTGCGCATGCCGACCGGCCCGCTCAAGGCCATCGGCGATTTCCCCGTCACCATCGCGCTGAACGCCGATGTGTTGGCCGAGATTACCGTTTCGGTGCTGGGCGAACACTAAGCCGGTTTCACAACCGCATAAAAAAGGGGCTGTCGTCAGCCCCTTTTTTATTGGATTTTCACCCAGCGGCTGTTGACGCGTTAAAATGGCGGCTCGCCCAAAGCGCCGCCCAATCCAAATCCATACATGGCCACATTTCAAAATACTGCCGATCCCGAGCTTGCCGCACTCAAGATGCCGCCGCATTCCGTCGAGGCGGAGCAATCCGTGCTAGGTGGCCTGCTGCTGGAAAATCACGCCTGGGACCGCATTGCTGACGTGATTAACCAGAATGATTTTTACCGTCACGACCACAAGCTCATCTACCGCATGATCACCAAGCTGATCGAGCAGGGCAAGCCTGCCGACGTGGTGACTGTAGCCGAGTCGCTGGAAAATCACGGCGAGCTCTCCAATGTAGGCGGGCTCTCCTATCTGGTCGCGCTGGCGCAGAACACGCCGTCTGCCGCCAATATCCGCCGCTACGCCGAGATCGTGCGCGAGCGCGGGGTGATGCGCAAACTGGTGGAAGTGGGTACGGACATTGCCGAATCCGCTTATAACCCGGCCGGGCGCTCGGCCAATGATTTGCTTGATCAGGCCGAGGCCAAGGTGTTCGACATCGCCGAAGCGGGTGCGCGCAGCCAGCAGGGATTTCTTGAAATCAAGCCATTGCTCACCGAGGTGGTGGAGCGCATCGACGAGCTGTTCAGCCGCGACAACCAGAGCGATGTCACCGGGATACCTACCGGCTTTGCCGACCTGGACCAGAAAACGGCGGGCCTGCAGCCCGGCGACCTGATTATCGTGGCCGGGCGCCCGTCCATGGGCAAGACCGCGTTCTCGATCAACATGGGCGAGAACGTGGCGATTGACAGCGGCCTGCCGGTGGCCATTTTCTCCATGGAAATGGGCGGGTCGCAACTGGTAATGCGTATGCTGGGTTCCATCGGCCGCCTCGACCAGCACAAGATCCGCACCGGTCGCCTGCAGGACGACGACTGGCAAAAGCTGACCTACGCGGTGGGCAAGCTCAACGATGCGCCGATTTATATCGATGAAACGCCCGCACTGAACGCTCTCGAACTGCGCGCGCGCGCGCGTCGCCTGCACCGCCAGTGCGGCAAGCTGGGACTGATCATCATTGACTACCTGCAACTGATGTCCAGCGTCAGCAGCGGCGAAAACCGCGCCACCGAGATTTCGGAAATCTCGCGTTCGCTCAAGGCGCTGGCGAAAGAACTGCAGGTGCCGGTGATCGCGCTGTCCCAGCTCAACCGCTCGCTGGAGCAGCGCCCCAACAAGCGCCCGGTAATGTCCGACCTGCGCGAATCCGGTGCCATCGAGCAGGACGCCGACGTGATCCTGTTCATCTATCGCGACGAAGTCTACAACCCCGACAGCCAGGACAAGGGCAGCGCCGAGATCATCATTGGCAAGCAGCGTAACGGCCCCATCGGCACCGTGCGCCTGACCTTCCTGGGTGAACATACCCGTTTCGAGAACTACGCCAGTGGCGGCGGTAACTACTAAGCCGTATCCAATGCCGCGCCCGCTTATCGCACGTATCCATTCCGCCGCGCTGCAAAATAATCTGGCCGTAGCGCGCCGCCATGCAGGGGACGCACGCATCATGGCCGTGGTCAAGGCCAACGGCTACGGCCACGGCTTGCGCCGGGTGGTACGGGCATTGTGGAATGCGGATGGGTTCGCCGTGATGTCGCTGGAAGAAGCCATCAGCCTGCGCAACCTGGGCTGGGACAAGCCCATCCTGCTGCTGGAGGGCATGTTCGATATGGCCGAACTGGCCGAGTGCGTGGCACAGCACGTCACCCTGGTCGTCCACCACGCCGAACAAATCGCCATGCTGGAACACGGCAAGCCGGCCACCCCGTTGCCGGTATTTCTCAAGCTGAACAGCGGCATGAACCGGCTGGGGTTCAAGCCGCAGGATTTTCACGCCGCCCTGGCGCGGCTTACAGCTTGCGTCAATGTGGGCGAAATCACCCTGATGAGCCATTTCGCCACGGCGGATGAGGCGGCTGGCGTGAGCGGCCAGCTTGAGATTATCCAGGCTGTATTCGCCAATCTGGATCGCCCCGTCAGCCTCGCCAACTCGGCTGCGCTGTTGCGTTACCGCGCGACCCGCCGCGACTGGGTGCGCCCCGGCATCATGCTGTATGGTGCGTCGCCGTTTGTCGAGGAAGACGCGCACGCGCTTGATCTGCAGCCTGCGATGACATTGTCGAGCCGCATTATTGCCGTGCAAACCCTGGCGTCCGGGGAGGCCGTAGGCTACGGCGCCCGCTTTGTCGCCGATCGGCCCATGCGCGTTGGCGTGGTGGCGTGCGGCTATGCCGACGGGTATCCGCGCCACGCAGGCACCGGCACGCCGATTCTGGTGAACGGCCAGTGCACGCGTACCCTCGGACGTGTCTCCATGGACATGCTGTGCGCCGATCTGACCGACATCCCCGGTGCCGGGGTAGGTGCGCCGGTGGTACTGTGGGGTGCAGGCTTGCCGGTGGAGGCGGTCGCCGCGGCTGCGGGCACCATCAGCTACGAGCTATTGTGCGCTGTGGCGCAGCGCGTACCGATGAATGAGGCGTGAATATGCATACTCCCGAACAGTCATTGCTGGGAAAACCCGCCTGTTACCAGGCTGAATACGACCCGTCGCTATTGTTCCCCATCCCCCGTCAGGACAAGCGCAGCGAGATCGGCATCAGCGGCACGCTGCCGTTTTTCGGCGCGGATATCTGGAACGCCTACGAGGTTTCCTGGCTTAACCTGCGCGGCAAGCCTCAGGTCGCAATTGCAACTTTCATTATCCCCGCCGATTCGGCCAATATCGTCGAGTCGAAGTCCTTCAAGCTGTACCTGAATAGCTACAACCAGACCCGGCTGGCGGATGCCGATACCCTGTTGACCCGGTTGAAGACGGATGTGTCGACAGCCGTGGGCGCGTCGGTGCAGGTGCGCCTGACGCTGCCCGACGCGTTTGGCAGCGTGGCCTTCGCTGAGCTGCAGGGCCTGTCGCTGGACCGGCTGGATATTGAAGTGGATAGCTACGCGCCCAACCCCGCCTTGCTGCGTGCGACGCAGGGCGCTGAGCCAGTCGAGGAAACATTGGTGTCCAACCTGCTCAAATCCAACTGTCTGGTCACCGGCCAGCCGGACTGGGGCAGCGTGCAAATTCACTATGTGGGCGCGCCGATTGACCAAGCCGGGCTGCTGCAATACCTGATCGGGTTTCGCACCCACAACGAATTTCACGAGCAGTGCGTGGAGCGCATTTTCGTGGACGTACTGCGCCAGTGCCAACCGCTCAAGCTCGCCGTATACGCCCGCTACACAAGGCGCGGCGGTCTGGACATCAACCCCTGGCGCAGCAATATCAGCGGCAGCCAGTTGCCACCCAACTTGCGCTGCGCGCGTCAATAAATCCAAACGGCAATAAGCGTTGGAGTCAGGGATAGCTGCAGCCGACACGGCTGGCTGTTTTCCCCCGGCGGACGCCATGCCAATGGCTGAAAAGCACCGCGGCAAGCGCCGCTATTTGTCTGGATTTCAATTTTTTCAATCAGTTATAGTCTGGCATGGAGTCTGCGGAGCAATGGGTGGCAGTTTCGCCTGCTTCTTCAGGAGACTCTCATGAAAACCCGACACATATTGATTCCGACATTGCTGGTTGCGGTATTTGCCGGCTCTGCAAACATCGCACTGGCTGCGCCTGCAGCCGAAACAACCAGCCATACGCCCGCGCTGGGTGGATGGGACATGCATCCCGATTATGACCGGGCAAAGGCATTTGGAAACCAGCTGATAGCAGAACTGAATAGCGCCCAGCACGCGCTGGATGCCAACGATCTGACCACAGCCCGCCATGCATTGGCAGCCAGTGCGCGGCGCGATCAGACCCTGCGCAGCATGATGCCGCGTGCGGCGTCGAACACAACCAGTGCTGAGGCACAGCGCCAGCTGTTGCCGTTGCGTGTCAGCATGGATGACCGTGCAACATATATCGTGACGCCGGCTGCCAACGCGCAGCCGGGAGCAGCCAGGTTAGGCAAGATAGACCAGGAAAAACAGGCGATGACGACGCATATTGTGTACCTGCCGGTGGTAGATATAGGTGCCTCCATAGCGAGTGCACGTCAGGCGCTGGCGCAGCACAACCCGGACGTGCAACTGGCCAGATCAGCGGTGAAAAGCGCGCTGGACAGTCTGGTGCGGGTGGATAGCCGGGTGAGCGACAGCGCGCAGTCCTGAGTGAGCTTTAGGGGCCTGGATGGGCGCGCTGGTATTGTACCGGCCAGTCCAGCTTGACCCCGAGTGCAGCGGATGCGTGCAGCGGCCAGTACGGGTCGCGCAACAGCTCGCGGGCGAGCAGGACCACATCCGCGAGTCCCGTGGCGACGATCTGTTCCGCCTGCTCGGGCGCGGTAATCAGTCCCACTGCGCCGACGGCGATGCCAGCCTGGTTGCGGATTGCGGTGGCAAAAGGCGTCTGAAAGCCGGGCGCGACGGGAATTTTGGCGTAAGGGACCAGGGCGCCGGAGGAACAGTCGATCAGATCAATGCCGATGGCTTTGAGCCAGTGCGCGAGTTCGATGGATTGCGCCAGATTCCAGCCGCCCTCTGCCCAGTCGGTGGCAGAAATGCGCACGAATAGCGGTAAGTGCTGCGGCCACACCGCGCGCACCGCACGCGCGACTTCAAGTGGAAAGCGTGCGCGATTTTCCAGCGAACCGCCGTACTCATCGTTGCGCTGGTTGCTGAGCGGAGACAGGAATTCGTGCAGCAAATAACCGTGCGCAAAATGCAGCTCGACCACTTCGAAGCCTGCCTCAAGACTGCGCTGGGCGGCCTCCACAAACTGCTCGCAAATGACATCGAGTTGGGCCGGACTCAACTCGACCGGCATGGGCGAGGCTGGTGAAAATGCCACAGCACTGGGCGCCACCACCGGCCATCCGCCTGCATCAATAGCCAATGCGCTGCCGCCGCGCCAGGGCACGTCGGTAGACGCCTTGCGCCCGGCGTGGGCAAGCTGGATGGCCGGTACCGCGCCATGTTCCTTGATGAATTGGGCGATGGGTGCCAGCGCCCGTGTATGTTGCTCCGACCACAGCCCCATGTCTCCAGGAGAAATCCGGCCTTCCGGTGTGACCGCCGTTGCCTCGACCATCACCAGCCCCGCGCCGCCTACGGCACGCGAGCCCAGATGCACCAGATGCCAGTTGTTGGCAAGGCCATCGGTCGCTGAATACTGGCACATGGGTGAGACGAAAATCCGGTTTTTGAATTCCAGATCGCGCAGCTTGAAGGGGGAAAAGAGGGTGCTCATTGAGGAGTCCGATGTTTTTTTCAGGGGGTGAACGGTCAGTTGGTCAGTCTACAAATAGGAGACCATTTTCCGGTCGGGCGGTTCACAATGATCCAGGATGCTTCAACATCAGGGGCTGATTCTAACTTCATGGATGATTTTTGATGCATTGCTTTTGTTGGTTTTCGCGCAGTTTTCTGACTATAACGACCACTATGATCATAATGGAGAGCAGCCATGATTACTGAAGTCAGCGCAGTCGCATTTCGCCAGAACCTGGGCGATATGCTCAATCAGGTGCAGTACCGTAACGATAGCATTCTCATCAACAAGGACGGCAAGCCCGTGGCCGCCCTGGTCGATGCGCGGCTGTTTGCGCGCATTCGCCGCATGCAAAACCATTTTGATGATTTAAGTGCGCGTTTGGCTGCGGGGTTCGCAGCCGTGCCCGAGGAACAAGGCATGGCAGAAATTGAAGCCGCTGTGCAGGCTACGCGCCGCGAGCCAACATAAGTGCGCGTTGTACTCGATACCAACGTCCTGCTGTCAGGCCTGGCCTCTACCCGCAAAGCCTGCCGGGCAGATTTGCTGCCGCATGGCAGCATGGCTCACTCGAAGTCGTGCTCAGTCATTACATCCTCAATGAGCTGGCACGCGTGTTGCCCAAACTGGCACACCGGCATGGTCTGAATGCCCAGGAAATAGCTGATCTGGTCGATATTCTCGCCTTCCAGGCAGACCTCGTCGAACCCGGTAACAGCATGGAACCGCGCCTGACCGACCCGATGGATCAGCCCGTCCTGAATACCTGGCGGGCCGCCCAGGCAGATTATCTGTTGACCGGGGACAAAGCCCTGCGAGTGCTGGGAAATGAATATCCCATCATTACCCCCGCCAGTTCTGGCAGTTGCATGGGTAAAAACGCGGGTGTCCTGGGTGGATTTTCTCGTGTATTGGGCGGGAGGAATGCGGACAAATGTTTTAATGAGGCGGCAATATCGAGTACGACCCTGTTAATTCACACTGGAAAAAATAATTCCGCTGTATTTGTTACGTGACCCGCTTCGGCGGGTTTTTTTTATGATTACAGCTGATTGGCAAATGCCTCATCCTGTACGGCCTCGTATAAGTTAAAAAAGATTGACGAAAAGATTGACGGAGTGATTTTAGTCATTATAATTATCGTATCGGATGCAGAAAGGAATGTGAGATGAACCCTTACGCAGAACTCATCGCCAAGGAAGAAGCCAAGCTAGAACTCTTACGGAAGAAGGTTGCTAGTTGCGAACAGCTTATTGCCGCCCTTCGCGGCACAGCAGAGTCAGACGATATTGATGTCGCTATCGCAAAGCAAATAGGGCAAAAGCCAGTTGCGCCTGATCATGAGGTGAATCGCTCACAAATAAGTACACCAACGATTCAAGGTATGCGTATGAGAAAAGATTCTGTTGCTCCCTTAGTTCTTCAATACCTTGGAATAGAAGGAAAAAAACTTGATGAGATTGAGGCTTACATGAAATCTATTGAGAAGCCGACAACCAGGGGATCACTGCGGACAATGTTGATGAATCTGCGGGTCAATAATGGTCTAGTAGATAGCCCATCCGCAGGTTTCTATAAGCTCTCAGAAAAAGCGGTAAAAGCTATGGGATTGGACTTGATTTAAGGAGATGGCCTCTCGTGGAGGCCATCATTTTGCAACAGCGTCTAGCACGGCGCACAACATATAAGGAGAAACCCATGCGACCAGAAATCGCGCTGGAACTACCCCTCATAATGAGGTCAGTAGAATTCGCGGCACCTATCAGATAGGATAAACCGCCAACCCACCAAGGCTTGCTAACGCTTGCCTTGGTTTTTTAAATGCTACCTACTCTTGCCTGTATTTTCAAGTTTTTTTGAGAAGGGCTTGATCCTGCGTACTAGATAATAATTGCACTGTTAATCTTGTAAGGTTCGGTGTTAATTTTTCTATTTTACTCAAGCATAGATGAACGACTCGGGTGGATCTCCGCACTGCATGATTTCAACTCCGCGATAATAAATAGAATAAATATGGTCAGACACGATATAACATTAAGGTATTGATTATATTAAATTATTTATCTGAATCAATTTTACCCAAGAATCAGGGCAACGACAGCATTCCGTGTTCCATCCAGCTTGTCAGCCACGACCACGCCTGCCGTGGTGGCAAATAACGAGGCATTAGCAGTGAACAGTTTGTCGAGTCGAGCATGGATCAGGCGTTGCAATCCACCAGACGAACAGAAAATGCGTCATCAGTCAGCAAGACGGCGTGTGTGTCGGCGTAGGGACTGATGATTACGCAGTGCTTATTTGGTATTTCCTGACCCGCTATCTGCGGGCGCATCTGCTGCTGGCGCTTCATTTTTCTGCGCCTTTTCCCTCAGCTTGTCCTCTTTCTTCTTTTTCTTGGCGAGTTCTTTTTGACGCTTTTCGTATTGATAGTTGGGTTGGGCCAATTTGATTTCCTGTTTGTCAGTGGTTGATAAAAATTGCGTGTCAGTTTGCCTTGCATGACGATGTGGGGTGCGGCGCGACATTCCCGACAAAGCACTCGACCACGCGCCGCCCCTCGCCGGCTAAAAACATTTCCACATCGAATTCGGACACGGCGCGGGCGAGTTGCTGTTCGAAGTCGATACTATCCGCCACATTCTCGTAGATTTCCATCCAGGTATGCGGGTCGTCGCGGCGTTTCAGCAGGTGGCCGCTGACGCCGCTGCGGCAGGCGAGGCGCGCCTGCATGGCGCGGACCTGGGTTTCGGTCTCGGTGTCGTCGTCGGCTACCTGGTAATAAATGTAGTAGTGGTTCACGCCAGTGCGTAGGGTAGGGGTTCGATGGTCAGCAGCGCGCCGTCCAGCGACTTGAGGTGGACGGGATGGGCGTCGGCGCTGCTGATCTGGATCACCGCCAGCGCGTCCCAGCCGCCGCCGGGAGCGGGTTGGGCGTTGACGATCATGCCACTGGCCTGGCCTTCCATGTCGGCGCTGTAGAGCTCGTCGCCGGGGGCGGCGGGGCCGTCGCTGTGCACCAGATACATGCGCCGTTTGAGCTTGCCCAGGTATTGGGTGCGGGCGACGATTTCCTGGCCGGTGTAGCAGCCTTTCTGGAAGTTGACGCTGTTGGTGAGGTCGAAGTTGACCATCTGCGGGACGAATTGCTCCTGCGTAGCGGGCAGGATGGTGGGGATGCCGGCGCGGATTTCCAGCCACTGCCAGGCGGGGAAATCGATCTGGCTGGCGTCGCGCTCCAGGGCTGCGCTGAACGTGACGGCAGATTCGGCTGTGGCGACAATCTGGTAGCGCTCGGCCGCCAGGCGAATCACGCTGGCCGCCGGCGTGTGCACCACGCTCATGTCGGATGGCGGCAGCGCGCCCAGCATGGTTTCGATCAGCTGCGCGGCGCGGTTGCCGGCTACGCCGATGCGCACCGCCTCGGCGCGCGCATCGCGGGCCTTGACCCTGGAGCGCAGGATGAACATGGACAGGCGCTTCTGGATGGTTTCCTGCAATTCGCCGGCGAGCTGCATGTAGGTCTCGCCGTCCTTGTTCCACAGCAGGAAGCTGGCCAGCAGCCGTCCCTTGGGCGAGCAAAAGCCGCTGTACTGTGCTGCGCCAGCGGCGAGCTTGCGCACGTCGTTGGTGAGCTGGCCTTGCAGGTAGGTGGCGGTGTCCTCGCCGCTGAAAGCAATCAGGCCGAGCGGCGCGAGGTCGGCAAATACTGCGCCGGTTTGCAGGGTGTCGAGGATGTTCTGGGTCATGGCGTGTAATGAAATGGGAATCCGGATGCGCTTATTCTACAATCATCGCCATGAACTTGCCGTCTTTACGCATCAATGTGAATTCATCGCGTCGCCTGATGGCGATGCTGATTGCCATGCATGGCGTGGCGGGACTGGCTGTGTGGTGGGCATTGCCGACGGGGTGGATGCGTGCGGTCGGCATCACGGTACTGGCGGCAAGCCTGGCTTACAGCCTGGTGCAGCAATCACGCAGACGCTTTACCGGGCTGGAGCTGGACCATGACGGCACGTTTCGCCTGCGGCGCGATGACGCCTGGCAGACAGCGCGCTTGCTGGATGCCTTTGTGACCCCTGCGTTGACGGTGTTGCGTTTGCGACTGGAGAACGGCAAGACGGTGGCGTTGACGCTGTTGCCGGATAGCCTGGCAAGCGATGATTTCCGCCGCCTGCGGGTCATTCTGAAATGGGGAGGTCGCACGCCCCCGGACACACCCGCCCCGGCCGCGGATTGAGCACGGTGTTGCCGGTGATGGGCAGCATGTCCGGGTAGTCGCGGCTAAAGTGCAGCCCGCGCGACTCGTGCCGCAACTGGGCTGAGCGCACGATGAGATCGGCAGTCAGCACCAGGTTGCGCAATTCGATCAGGTCATTGCTGACGCGGAAGTTGCGGTAATACTCGTTGATCTCTTCATTGAGCAGGCGGATTCGGCTGGCGGCGCGTGCCAGGCGCTTGTTGGTGCGCACGATGCCGACGTAATCCCACATGAAGCGGCGCAGTTCGTCCCAGTTGTGGGAGAGCACGATTTCTTCGTCGGCGTCGGTGACGCGGCTTTCGTCCCATTCCGGGATGCTGGCCGGCAGCGCGCCTGCATTTGCCAGAATATCTTCTGCGGCGGCACGGCCAAATACCAGGCACTCGAGCAGCGAGTTGCTGGCCAGCCGGTTGGCGCCATGCAGCCCGGTGCAGGCGACCTCGCCTACCGCATACAGCCCGGTGAGATCGGTACGCGCCGCCAGATCGGTGACTATTCCGCCGCAAGTGTAGTGCGCAGCGGGCACCACAGGGATCGGCTCGCGCGTGATGTCGATGCCGAGTGCACGACAGCGCTCGTAAATAGTCGGGAAGTGGTCGAGGATAAACTCCGCCGGTTTGTGCGAAATATCCAGATAGACGCTGTCGAGGCCGCGTTTTTTCATCTCGAAGTCAATCGCCCGTGCCACGATGTCGCGCGGCGCCAGCTCGGCACGCGGGTCATGCGCGGACATGAAGCGCGAGCCGTCCGGCAGCTTGAGTTGCCCACCCTCGCCGCGCACCGCTTCGGTAATCAGGAAGGATTTGGCATGCGGGTGATACAGACAGGTGGGGTGGAACTGGATGAACTCCATATTCGCCACCCGGCACCCGGCGCGCCAGCCCATGGCAATGCCGTCGCCGGTGGCGACATCGGGGTTGGTGGTATACAGGTAAACCTTGCCCGCTCCGCCGGTCGCCAGCACGGTATGGCTGGCGGCGAAGGTTTTGACATGGCCGCTGACGTTGTCCAGTGCGTACACCCCATAGCAGGTGTGGTCGTCACGCCCGAGTTTGTCGCCGGTGATCAAGTCGATGGCGATGTGGTGTTCGAGCAGCGTGATATTCGGGTTGTCGCGGATTTTGGAACACAGGGTTTTTTGTACTGCCCGTCCGGTGGCATCGGCGGCATGGATAATGCGGCGCGTGCTGTGGCCACCTTCGCGGGTGAGGTGAAACCCGGTCGAACTGGCCGCATCGGCGGTAAACGGCACGCCCATTTCCACCAGCCACTGCACTGCTGCATGGCCGTTCTCTACCACGAAACGCACGGTGTTTTCATTGCACAGCCCCGCCCCTGCCACCAGCGTGTCGCGGATATGCGCCTCGATCGAATCGTTGTCGGCGAGGACGGCGGCGATGCCGCCCTGCGCCCAGACGCTGGCCGAATCCTGCAGGGTTTTTTTGGTCAGCAGGGTAACCCGGCGCTGCTGCGCCAGATGCAGTGCGGTAGTCAGTGCGGCCAGACCGCTGCCGATGATAAGTACGTCGCTGCGCTCCATGATGACCTGCGGGAATTGGGGTGACGCAAGAATAGCAGAGCGCTATGCGGCTGAATACCCATGATCGGGTGCGAGGACGGAACTTCGCTACGCATCGTACTGTCTGTCTCGCGCATGGGGAGTGCCGGTGCAGCATTGCCCAAGCCGCAGGTATACTACGGCTATACAACAGGAATCAGGGATGAAGACCCACGATGAGTGATCGCGACGTCGATCAGCTGCTGGTGGAGCGGGTGCAGCGCGGTGACAAGCGCGCTTTCGATTTGCTGGTGATCAAATACGAACGGCGCCTGGCGCGGCTGCTGTCGCGCTTTGTGCGCGATGCGGCGGAAGTGGAGGACATCTCGCAGGAGGCGTTCCTCAAGGCCTATCGCGCCTTGCCGTCATTTCGCGGCGAGTCGGCGTTTTATACTTGGCTATACCGGATTGGCATCAACACGGCGAAAAACTATCTGGTGTCACGCGGGCGGCGTGCGCCCACCACCACCGAGTTCGATGCCGAAGAGGCGGAGGGTTTTGAAGATGCCGAAGGCTTGCGTGATCTCAATACGCCAGAGAACGAACTTCTCTCCAAAGAGGTTGCCCAAGTGGTGAATGCAGCGATGGCGGATTTGCCGGAGGATTTGCGTACAGCGATTTCGCTGCGCGAGATGGAAGGGATGAGCTACGAAGAGATCGCCGAGATCATGGGTTGCCCGATTGGTACGGTACGATCCCGAATTTTCCGCGCGCGTGAGGCAATTGCAGCGCGCCTACGCCCGATTTTGGGCACCAGCAAAGATACAAGATGGTAAGGAGCACCGACATGCAAAATTCTGCAGTACCTACGCATGAAACCGAACACGCAACTGAAGACACTACGCTGTCCGCGCTTGCCGACGGCGAGCTGGATCATCAGGAAACCGCGCGCATGCTGGAAACGCTGAGTCATGGCGCAGACTGGCGCGCACGCTGGCAGAGCTACCACATCATAGGCGACTGCCTGCGCGACATCCCCCCGCTGAAATCCGACCTGGCAACCCGAATCAGCCTGTTGCTGGCTGATGAACCCACTATCCTGGCGCCGCGGCGCTCCCTGATGATGCGCTTCGGGATGCCGGCGGCTGCCTCGCTGGCGGCGGTGGTGCTGGTGGCATGGGGGGCAGTCAATCTTCTGCAAAACGGCGCCACGCCTTTTGCCGGCAATCAATTGGCGGCGGTCAGCCCTGGCCAGCCTTCATCCAGGGCGCGTGACGACATGACTGACTATGTGGCAGCGCACCGTGATTTCTCCCCGGGTGCGATGCTCGCCAGCGCTTCGTTTGACGTCCCGGCGGATCCCGCGCGATGAGATGGTGGCTGGTGTGGTTGTGGCTGGCGGCGATGCCGCTGGCCAATGCTGCAGGGAGCGCCTATCCGGGCGATCTTGTTGCATGGTTGAATCAGGTGGCAGTCGCTGCCGAACGGCTTAATTACACTGGAACCTTCGTGTATCAGCATGGTTCCTCTGTCGAGGTTTCCAAAGTCTCGCATCGCGTCGACAGCGGCGGTGAAATGGCCAAGATTGACGTGCTGTCCGGTCCGCCGCATGCATTCGTGAGCGTCAACGACCAAGTGTTCTGCTACATACCGGACGGTGATCACGTCAAGGTGGAAAAACGCGAGCGTCACAAGTTCTTTCCGGCGTTGCTGCCGGTGCCTGCCTCGGCGATTGCCGAATATTACACTTTGAAGCCGCTGGGCCATGCCAGCATCGCCGGGCACGACTGCGTTGGCGTCATGCTTGTTCCCAAGGATGAATACCGCTATGGCTACGTGTTGTGGGCGGATGCCGCCACCGGACTGCTGTTGAAAGCACAACCGCTTAACGCCAACAACAAGCCTTCCGGACAGTTTGTTTTTACCCAGGTGAGCATCGGCACGGCACCACAGCGCGAGGCATTCGAGTCTGCTTTTGCCGACAAGAAAAACGTGCGTGTGGCGAGTGAGGATACCTACGGACTGACTGACTGGCGTGTCAAAAAATTGCCTGCCGGGTTTGCCAAAGTGATGGAGGCGCGGCGCATGTTGCCGGGCAAGAAAACCCCGGTGGTGCAACTGGTCTATTCGGATGGCTTGGCCACGGTGTCGCTGTTTATCGAACCCTACGCCAACCTGGCCAATCCGATGCGCGGATTGTCCAGCCAGAGTTTGCTGAATGTGTATGCACGCCCGGTAGGTGCGTACCAGGTCACCGCGCTGGGTGAAGTGCCTTCCGACACCGTAATACAGATGGCCGATAGCCTTGCCCAGGAAGGCGAGCGCAAATGATGGAAACCCAGGCAAAGGTACTGGAGGTGGAAGCGGGTGCGGCATTGGTGGAGCCGATGGAACCATCAGGCTGTTCTGCCTGCGGTAGCAACGGTGGCGGTTGTGGCGCGGACCGCATTGGTCAGGTGTTTACCCTGCGCAGCAAGCGTTACCGGGTACTTGATCCACGCGGTAGTCGTGTGGGTGAAGCTGTGGTGATCGGTGTGGCAGACGGTGCTGTGTTGCGCGGATCGGGCGCGGTGTACATGCTGCCGTTGCTGCTGATTTTTATCGGTGCCATGCTGGCCGGCCAGTTTGCGCCGCCGGCGAGCCGCGATGGCTGGTCGATAGCCGGTGCGGCCATAGGCTTTGCGCTGGGTACGTTGTGGCTGCTGTGGTTTAGCCGCAGGGCTGCACGCGATGCACGTTTTCAGCCGGTGATCTTGCGTGCAGTAAGTGAAAATCTGTTCGTATTGAAGGAACTTTGATCATGAAAAAAGTGATGTGGGTATGGGCATTGTGGTTAATGCTGGCGAGCATTGCCTGGGCACGCGAGTTGCCTGATTTCACCGGGCTGGTGGAGAAATACGGCCCCACCGTGGTAAACATTACCAGTACCCAGCTGGTCAAGTCTGGCGGACAAGGGCAGGCGATGTCGGAAGAAGACATGCTCGAATTCTTCCGCCGTTTCATGCCGCCAGGATCTGTGCCGGATGGCGGCATGCCACAACAGCGCCAGGCTCCGAGCGAAGTCCCGGTGCGCAGCAGCGGTTCGGGCTTTATCATCAGCCCCGACGGTTATATTCTGACCAATGCCCACGTGGTCGACGGTGCCGACGAAGTGACGGTCAAGCTCACCGATCGACGCGAGTTCCGCGCCAAGGTCATCGGCGCAGATGAGAGCAGCGACGTTGCGCTGATCAAGATCAACGCCAGCAATCTGCCGCAGGTGGTTATTGGCAATCCGGATCAGCTTAAAGTAGGTGAGTGGGTGATCGCAATCGGCTCGCCCTTCGGCTTTGAAAATTCGGTCACGGCAGGTATCGTCAGCGCTAAGGGTCGTGCGCTGCCCAGCGACAACTACGTGCCCTTCATTCAGACCGATGCGGCTGTGAACCCGGGTAACTCGGGTGGGCCGCTGTTCAACATGAAGGGCGAAGTGGTGGGGATCAATTCGCAGATTCTGTCGCGTTCGGGCGGCTACATGGGCTTGTCATTCGCCATCCCCATTGACGTGGCAATGCAGGTCGCAGACCAGCTCAAAACCCAGGGTAAGGTCAGCCGCGGGCGCCTGGGGGTGGTGATTCAGGATGTCAATGCCGGCAACGCCGAAGCGTTTGGCTTGCCCAAACCTGCCGGGGCGCTGGTATCGGGGGTGGAAAAAGGCGGCCCGGCAGGGAAGGCCGGGGTGCAGGTGGGCGACGTGATTATCAAGTTTGATGGCAAAACCATCAATCGCTCGTTTGATTTGCCGCGCCTGGTAGCAGCCACCAAGCCAGGCAGCAAGGCCGAGCTGGAAGTGTGGCGCAATCACGCGCTCAAAAACATCAGCGTCACCGTGGGCGCGCTTCCGGATGCAAAAACTGCAGCTTCCGGCAAGCCGGCAAAAACCTCCCGCGTGCCCAACAAGGTGGGCCTGGTGCTTGCCGATATTGACGAGGCTCAGCGCCACGCCCTTGGGGTAAGCCACGGCGTGAAGGTGGAAGAAGCGCAGGGTGCCGCAGCGAGCGCCGGTATCCAGCCCGGAGACCTGATCCTGGCAGTGAGCAACATACCGGTTAAAAGCGTTGCCCAATTCAACCAGCTGCTCGCCGGAGCCGCCGCCAGCAAGCGTGTGGCGTTGCTGGTCAAGCGCGGTGAAGACACGGTATATATTCCGCTGCGCATGCCATGAGACAGACCGAGCTGACGGTCTACCTGCGTCGTTACTGCCACTTGTGTGACGACCTGCTGGCAGCGCTGGCACCGCATCAGCTGCGGATGGGCTTTAGCGTGCAGGAGGTGGATATCGATCTGGATCCGGCGCTGGAAGCACGATATGGCACACTGATTCCAGTGCTTGCCGGACCGGACGGCACTGAAATCTGCCATTATTTTCTGGATGAGGCCGCGCTTGCTGATTGTTTGGGGAAAATCCGTTAAAATTCACGGCTGTTGAGCATTTCAGGCACACACGGGTGTGCCTTTTTTATTGATTGTGTTGATGAAAAACATCCGTAATTTTTCCATTATTGCCCACATTGATCACGGAAAATCCACGCTGGCTGACCGCATCATTCAGCTCTGCGGCGGTTTGTCCGAGCGCGAGATGGAAGCCCAGGTGCTCGACTCCATGGATCTGGAGCGCGAGCGCGGGATTACCATCAAGGCGCAGACTGCCGCGCTGGAATACAAGGCGCGCGACGGCCAGATTTACCAACTGCATCTGATTGACACGCCCGGCCACGTCGATTTTTCCTACGAGGTGAGCCGTTCATTGTCCGCCTGCGAGGGCGCACTGCTGGTGGTGGACGCTTCCCAGGGCGTGGAGGCGCAGACCGTGGCCAACTGCTATACCGCTACCGAGCTCGGCGTGGAAGTGGTGCCGGTGCTGAACAAGATCGACCTGCCTGCCGCCGAGCCGGACAGGGTGATCCAGGAAATCGAGGACATTATCGGGATTGACGCCCACGACGCGGTGCGCGCCTCTGCCAAGACCGGGCTGGGAGTGGAAGATATCCTCGAAGCGGTGATTGCCAAAATACCGCCGCCGCAAGGAGACCCGGATGCACCGTTGAAAGCCCTGATCATTGATTCCTGGTTCGACAACTACGTCGGCGTGGTGATGCTGGTGCGGGTGGTGGACGGCGTGCTGCACCCCAAGGAAAAAATTCGCCTGATGGCCACCGGTTCGGTGCATCTTACCGAGCAGGTGGGCGTGTTCACTCCCAAGGCACGGCAGCGTACCCAGCTCTCCGCCGGGGAAGTGGGTTTCATCATCGCCGGCATCAAGGAACTGAAGGCCGCCAAGGTAGGCGATACGGTGACGCTGGACGCCCGTCCAGCTGCCGAGCCGCTGCCTGGTTTCAAGGAAATCAAGCCGCAGGTGTTTGCCGGCCTGTACCCGGTGGAATCGCACGATTACGACGCGCTGCGCGACGCGCTGGAAAAACTCAAGCTCAACGACGCCTCGCTGCAATACGAGCCGGAAGTGTCGCAGGCGCTGGGCTTCGGTTTCCGCTGCGGTTTCCTGGGCCTGCTGCACATGGAAATCGTGCAGGAGCGCCTGGAGCGCGAGTACGACATGGATCTGATCACTACCGCGCCCACGGTAATCTACCAGGTGGTATTGAAAGACGGCAGCGTGATCGAGATCGAGAATCCGTCCAAGCTGCCGGATTTATCCAGTATCGAGGAAATCCGCGAGCCGATCATCACCGCCACCATTCTGGTGCCGGAGGAATATCTGGGCAACGTGATGACGCTGTGCACGCAGAAACGCGGCGCGCAGACCAACATGCAGTACATGGGCCGGCAGGTCATGCTCAACTACGACATGCCGATGAACGAAGTGGTCATGGACTTCTTCGACCGGCTCAAGTCGGCCACACGCGGTTATGCTTCGCTGGATTACGATTTCAAGGAATTTCGCGCCGCCGATCTGGTCAAGCTCGACATTCTCGTCAACAGTGAGAAAGTCGATGCACTGTCACTGATCGTGCACCGCGCCACCAGTCAGTACAAAGGTCGCGAACTGGCGTCCAAAATGCGTGAACTCATTCCGCGCCAGATGTTCGATGTCGCGATTCAGGCCGCCATCGGTGCGCAGATTATCGCGCGCGAAAACGTCAAGGCGCTGCGCAAGAACGTGCTGGCCAAGTGTTATGGTGGCGATATCAGCCGCAAGCGCAAGTTGCTGGAAAAACAGAAGGCCGGCAAGAAGCGCATGAAGCAGGTGGGCAACGTGGAAATTCCACAGGAAGCTTTTTTGGCGATTTTGCAGGTCGGGGATAAATAGTCGGTCATTAATCAGGCGCTAAGGGAACAGTATGGATTTCGCACTTATCATGTTTGTCGCGCTGGTCATCACCGGGGTGATCTGGCTGGTGGACAGTTTGTTTTTCAAATCAAAGCGGGCAAAAGACGCCAAGCTACCGGTATTGACCGAGTACGCCAAGAGCTTCTTCCCGGTGATCCTGGCGGTATTCATGCTGCGCTCGTTCCTGGTGGAGCCGTTCAAAATACCGTCCGGTTCGATGATACCGACCCTGCTGGTAGGCGATTTCATCCTGGTGAACAAATATACCTACGGTATCCGCCTGCCCATCATCAACAAGAAAATCATCGATGTGGGCGAGCCAAAAAAAGGCGATGTGATGGTGTTCCGTTATCCCAAGGATCCATCGCTTGACTATATCAAGCGCGTGGTCGGCGTGCCCGGCGATACCGTGACTTACCACAACAAGCGGCTCACCATCAACGGCAAACCTCTGGCGACACAGAAAGATGGCGCTTATAACTATGTCGGCAGGGGGCTGAACTATGTCACCACCGAGCAGTATAAGGAGCAGCTCGGCCAGCATCTGCATAGCATCATTATCCAGCCGGACCGGCCCAGCATAGATGTGGGCCAGGTGGACAGCCAGTTTCCGCACCGCGAAAATTGTGATTACAATAGCGACAATGGTTTCACCTGCAAGGTGCCGCAGGGTTATTACTTCATGATGGGCGATAACCGTGACGACAGTACCGACAGCCGCTACTGGGGCTTTGTGCCGGATCGCAATATTGTCGGGCGCGCCTTCATGGTCTGGTGGAATTTCGATGATCTCAAACGTATCGGCCATATGATTGAATAAGGAAAACATCATGCACAAGCAAAAAGGGGCAACCCTGATCGGAATGCTGTTCGTGGGCATCCTGATCGTGTTCGCGGCGATCGTCGTCATGAAAATAGTACCTGCCTACATCGAGTATTATTCAATCAAGAAAGTATTCAGCGCCATGGCCGCAGACCCGGCGCTGAAAGATGCCACGCCAGCCGATGTGCGCCTGTCCTATGCGCGCCGCTCCGGCATTGACAATATCACCGCAGTCACACCGGACGATCTGGACATTGCTCGCGAAGGCGGCACGCTGGTTGTCTCCGCCAAGTACCGGGTGGAAAAACCGTTGTTCGGCAACGTCGGCCTGTATATGGACTTTGCCGCTTCGACCGCGCCGGATGCCGCGCAGTAGCGCGAATACTCAATTTGACCGCGATTGAACAGGCGTTAGGCTACACATTCCGTCAGCCGCGCCACCTGCAACAGGCGCTGACCCACCGCAGTTCCGGCACACCGCACAACGAACGTCTGGAGTTCCTCGGCGACAGCGTACTCAACTGCGCCGTCGCACATCTGCTGTATGCTCATTTTCCGGAGTTGCCGGAAGGCACGCTGTCTCGCCTGCGTGCCAATCTGGTGCGCCAGCAAAGCCTGTTTGAAATTGCCGTCACGCTGGGGCTGGGCGCGCTGCTGAGGATGGGCGACGGCGAAGTGAAAAGCGGCGGACGCAATCGGCCTTCCATCCTCGCCGATGGGCTGGAATCGCTGTTCGGGGCGATTTTTCTCGATGGCGGTTTTGTCGAAGCGGAGCGCGTCATTCATGCGCTGTATGCCCCGCAACTGGCAGACATCAATCCCGAGTTGCCTGCCAAGGACGCCAAGACGCTGCTCCAGGAAATCCTGCAAAGTCGTCACCTGCCGCTGCCTGCATACGAACTGGCCGGTACCGTGGGCGATGCCCATGCGCAAATTTTCCGCGTGACATGCAGCATCCCGGCGCTGAAGATCAGCACCCAAGGCGAAGCCGCCAGTCGCCGCGCCGCCGAACAAACTGCGGCGCAGGCCGCCTATAATCAGATAGCTGTTGCCGGTAAAAATTCCAGCAACGCTTAACAATGCGATTAGCCGCAAACAACTCAGCGCGAGATAATCAGGAAAGCTTAGCTCCGTGGCCTCTGTGTTGTCTGTGGCGAAAGCTTTAGACAGGATACAAAATGCATACAGCCGCGCCAGACTTTCGTACCGGCTACATCGCCATCGTCGGCCGCCCCAATGTGGGCAAGTCCACGCTGACCAATCATATTGTCGGTGCCAAGGTCAGCATCACCTCGCGCAAGGCGCAGACCACGCGCCACCGCATCCACGGCATTCACACCACGCCGGACACGCAGTTCGTGTTCGTCGACACCCCGGGTTTCCAGACCAAATACAGCAATGCGCTCAACCGCAGCATGAACAAGACCGTGGTGGACGCCCTGCGCTCCACCGACGTGGTGCTGTTCGTGCTGGATGGCATGCACTTCGACGCGCGCGACCGTCAGGTGGTCGACTTGCTGCCGCGCGACATGCCGGTGATCCTGGTGTTGAACAAACTGGATCTGATCAAGGACAAGGACAAGCTGCTGCCGTTTATCGCGCAGATGAGCGAAGTGTTTCCGTTCGCCGCCGTGGTTCCGCTGTCCGCACGCAATGGCGACAATGTGCCGGGCCTGCTGGGGGAGATTCGCAAGCACTTGCCTGTAGCCCCGCCGATGTTTGACGAGGACGACATTACCGACAAGAGCGAGCGCTTTCTGGCCGCTGAAATCGTGCGCGAAAAAGTGTTCCGCCTATCCGGCGAAGAGGTCCCGTATTCCGCCAGCGTGATTATCGAAAAATTCGAGCAGGAAGGCGAAATGCGCCGCATTTTTGCCGGCATTCTGGTCGACAAGCCTAACCAGAAGGGCATCCTGATCGGCCATCAGGGCGCCAAGCTCAAGGAAATCGGCACTGCCGCCCGCCTCGACATGGAAAGGCTGTTCGGCGGCAAGGTCTACCTGGAGCTGTGGGTCAAGGTCAAAGGCGGCTGGGCCGACAGCGAGCGCATGTTGAAACAGCTGGGTTATGAATGAACGTTAAAAGCAGTTCCGGCCCCAAAGATCACAACAGCGGTTTTTCCCTCCGTACTCTCTGTGAACTCTGTGGCTAAACCTTTTTTTTAGCGCATGAACGCACGCCCCTCCATACTTGCTCCAGAACGCAGTCGCGTCGACAACGCCGCTGGTTTCGTGCTGCACAGCTACCCGTTCCGCGAAACCAGCCTGATTGTGGAAACCTTCACACGCGCGCATGGGCGGGTGGCGCTGGTGGCGCGCGGCGCACGCCGGCCGCGTTCGCAACTGCGCGGCCTGGTGCAGGCGTTCACGCCGCTGCTGCTGTCATGGGCGGGCAAGGGTGAACTGCGCACCTTGCACCGCGCCGAGTGGCAGGGCGGGCTGGCGCTGCCGCAGGGCATGGGGCTGCTGTGCGGGTTTTACATCAACGAACTGATGCTGAAACTGCTGGCGCGCGAAGATCCGCATGAGCACCTGTTCGCTGATTACCAGGCTGCGTTGCAGGCCTTGTCCAGCGCGTTGCCGCAAAATGCTTACGCCGCCATCCTGCGCCGCTTTGAAAAACGCCTGCTGGCGGAACTGGGCTACGCGCAGCCGTTCGAATTCGAGGCGGATTCCGGGCCTGCCGTGCTGGCGCAGCAGGACTATGTCTATGTGCTCGACCGCGGTGCGCTGCCTGCCCAGCGTGCCAATGGTCACGTTGGCATGCATCTGTCGGGCAAGACGCTGCTCGACATGGCGGCAGACGACTACCATGACCCGGCTACCCTCATGCAAAGCAAGCAGCTCATGCGGCTCATCATCAACCATCACCTGGGCGGGCAAACCCTGCATGCCCGTGAACTTCTGAAGGATTTGCAACAGCTATGATCCAGCTCGGCGTCAACATCGACCACATCGTTACCATCCGTCAGGCGCGCGGCACGCGCTATCCGAGCCCGGTACAGGCTGCGCTGGTGGCTGAATCCGCCGGTGCGGACGCGATTACGCTGCATCTGCGCGAAGACCGCCGCCACATCCAGGATCACGATGTGGATACCCTGAGCCGCGTGCTTACCACGCGCATGAATCTGGAAATGGCCGTGACCGACGAGATGCTCGGCATCGCCTGCCGTGTCAAGCCGCAGGATGCCTGTCTGGTGCCGGAGCGGCGTGAAGAGCTCACCACCGAAGGCGGGCTGGACGTGGCCGGCCAGCTCGACAAGGTCAAGCGCGCCTGTGGCGTGCTGGGCGATGCCGGGATTCGCGTTTCGCTATTTATTGATGCCGACCCGCGCCAGCTTGACGCCGCGCGTGCCTGCAACGCGCCGGTGGTTGAAATCCATACTGGCCGTTTTGCCGATGCGCACAGCCGCAGCGAGCAGGCCAGCGAATTGCAGCGCATCCTGCAGGCGGTGGAATACGGCAACCGCATTGGCTTGCAGGTTAACGCCGGCCATGGCCTGCACTACCATAATGTGCAGGACATCGCCGCCATCCCCGGCGTGGCGGAACTCAATATCGGCCACGCGATTGTCGCACAAGCGCTGTTTGTGGGATGGGAAGCTGCCGTGCGCGAGATGAAGCGGCTGATGCTGGAAGCGGCTGTCTGCCGCAACTGAAGACCGACCTCGTCAGCATCTGCCGGATCGCCCCGGTTGTCGCTGCGGCCAGTTGCCATATGCCAACGGGGCTGCTCTCCACCCGGTGAATCATCTTTCATCCTCCAGACTCGACCTCACCGCTTAAACCTGGCCAAAAGGCTGTGGAATCTTCCAGGCGGGAACGTGCCTCGCTTTGCCGTCATCTAATGTTGCATACCACGATAAGTAAACAGGGGACCAACATGGCGCTGGCTGTGCTCGAATTAAAATATAAAGATATGCCAGACGTGGAAATCGCATTGCGTGTCGTCGCCGGCGATGAGGATGCGTTCCACCTGCTTATGCGGCGCCACAACCAGAAGATGTATCGTACCGCGCGCAGCATCCTCAGGGACGATGCAGAAGCCGAAGATGCGGTTCAGGCTGCCTATCTTCAAGCTTATCGGTCAATGGACAAATTTCGCGGCGACGCCAGGCTCTCCACATGGCTGGTGCGCATCGTTGTCAACGAAGCCATCGCGCGTGCCCGCAAGCGCAGCCGCAGTGCTGAGGTGATCCAGCTGGGCGGCGGGGCACAATATGGGGATGTCACTGAGGAAGTACATATGGATGACTCGTCCTTGGCACAGCCAGAGCATCTGGCGTTGCGCGCGGAGTTGCTGCGTCTGGTCGAAACCAAGATTGATGCGCTTCCCGATGCATTCCGCACGGTCTTCGTACTGCGTGCGGTGGAGGAAATGACAGTCGAAGAGGCGTCAATTTGTCTCGGTATTCCACAAGCTACAGTACGCACGCGATTTTTCCGTGCAAGAGGCCTGCTGCGCGAGGCGCTTGCACGTGAAATTGACTTCGCATTCGAAGGTGCTTTTGCTTTTGACGGCGCCCGTTGCGACCGCATTGTCGCTAATGTGCTGGCGCAGATTCAGGATATTGGGCGCATCGTGCCTGATTGTTTGTAGTTCACACCAAAAGGAGGTTGATATGTCTGATTTGATCGTAACTGATACCCCCAACATCATCGAATCGCGCCGTTCCTTTCTAGGAAAATCGGGGCTGCTGCTTTCAGGAGTGGCCGTCGCGTTGCTGGCAGGCAACGAAGCGCTGGCGGCGAAAAAGAGCGGCGCGTCGACCGAGGAGGATGCACGCATCCTGAACAGTGCGCTGGGTGCGGAACTCGAAGCTATTGCCGCTTACCAGGTGGGCGCGGAAAGCGGCCTGCTGCAAAAACCAGTGCTCAGTCTCGCGCTGGCCTTTCAGGGACACCATAAGGAACACGCAGATATTCTTACGAAGACGATCATGAAACTGGGCGGTAAGCCGGCGGTAGCCAAGCCCAAATACAGCTTTCCGGTCGAAACATTCAAGACCCAGGCCGATGTGCTGCGCTTTGCCTCCACCCTTGAGAAGGGCGCAGTGAGCGCTTATCTCGGCGCCGTGCCGCTCTTCGGCAATCGCGACCTCGCCAAGGCTGCCGCGAGCATTCTGGGCGATGAGGCGATGCACTGGGCGGTTCTGCGCAATGCGCTCGGTGAAGCGCCTGTGCCGTCCGCGTTCATGTCGTGAGCGCGCCTTTACTGGCGCGGCTGTTCGGCGGTGGCATGCTTGCGTGCCTAACCGGCATGGCGCTGGCGGCAGGCGGATCGCTTGCGGGTGATCCGAAAGCGGGTAAAGCTATCTATGATCGCTGCCTCGCTTGTCATGCGCTCGCCTACGATCGAACCGGGCCCAGGCATTGCGGGCTGTTTGGTCGCCGTGCCGGCAGCGTGAAAGGTTTTGTATATTCGCAAGCCATGAAACGCGCACGAATTGTGTGGAACGAAAAGACGCTGAACCGCTTTCTTGCGAACCCGATGAAAGCAGTCCCGGGAACGACGATGGGTTACGCCGGTATCCCGGACAATCAGGAACGCGCCAACTTGATTGCATACCTTAAGCAGGCGAATAGATCGGCGGTATGTGGAAAGTAGCCTGAGCAGGCGACCGGCGGGTAACCCGCGCCGCCTTCGGCCCGTTCCGCAATCTTCTGTATCACTGAGTTGCTCAACTTTACGAATGTGATTTCCCCGCTGGGACATCTGCCGCGAGCGCGAAGCGGTTAAGGCAAAGCGCTTGCGCTGGTGGCTGTGTAGCCACTGACGCCAGCTACTACGCACCTGCCAACATGTGCTTTAATGAGCGTTCCATTCATCCACAAGGAGTTCACCATGACCTGTAATGTTGGCGGCGTTGACCGCGCACTTCGCATCATTGTCGGTATTGTACTCATTGGCTTGGCGGTAACGGCCAAGATCGGCGTGTGGGGCTATATTGGTGTGGTGCCGCTCGTCACCGGATTGATAGGATGGTGCCCGGCTTATCTGCCGTTCGGCATCAAAACCTGCAAAACCAAGTAATTTCCATACCCTGCATGAGGCGATGCCACTGGCGTCGCTTTTTTTATCATGATGTTTTGCCAAGCATTCTGCCATGTTCATCTCCAGCCAGTTTGATTCTGGTGCGATTGAAATTATCGCCGCCACTGACCCTGCCGACATTCGTCTCAATATCCGCAGCGACAGTGCCGCCCAGTTTCGCCAATGGTTTCACTTCCGCGTGAGCGGCGTCGCCGGGCAGGCGCTGAACATGCGCCTGCTCAATGCCGGTGACTGCACTTACAGTGCCGGCTGGCATGGTTACCAGGCCGTCGCCAGCTACGACCGCCGCCACTGGTTTCGCGTGCCCACCGAATACGACGGGCAAGCGCTTACTATCAGCCACACTTCCGAGTGCGACAGTGTTTACTACGCCTATTTCGAGCCGTATTCGTGGGAGCGCCATCTCGGCCTGATTGCCCAGGCTGCGCCGGACATGCGCGCCACGCGTCTGGGCGGCACGCTCCAGGGCCGTGATCTGGACAAGCTCAGCTGGGGCAGCGGTGCACGGCAGGTATGGGTGATCGCGCGCCAGCACCCGGGCGAAACCATGACCGAATGGCTGGTCGAGGGGCTGATCGAACGCCTGCTTGACCCCGCCGACCCGGTGGCGCGCAGGCTCGCGCAATTGGCCACGCTGCATATCGTGCCCAACATGAATCCGGACGGCGCAGCGCTGGGCAATCTGCGCAGCAACGCGGCGGGGGCCAATCTCAACCGCGAATGGATGGCGCCCAGCCTGGAAAAAAGCCCGGAAGTCCTGCATGTGCGGCAAGCCATGCATGCCACCGGTGTGGACCTGTTTCTGGATATCCACGGCGATGAAACCATTCCGTATGTATTCGTCGATGGCTGCGAAATGATCCCCGGCTATGCTGCCAGTCTGGTGGCGCGGCAAGATGCCTTCGTCGAACGGTTGCTGCAGGTGAGCCCTGACTTCCAGCGCGAGCAGGGTTACGCGCCGGATCGTTTCTCCGACGAGATGCTCACCCTGGCATCCAAGTATGTGGGGCACAGCTTCGGCTGTGTGTCGCTCACCCTGGAAATGCCGTTCAAGGACAACGCCAATCTGCCGGATCCCGTGCATGGCTGGAGTGCTGCGCGCAGCAAGCGTCTGGGCGCAGCCTTGCTGGAAGCGGTATTGGGGCATTGCGCAGACGGCCGTACCTGAAACGATTTGACACAACTTGATACACAATCCTGTCCCCCATCGGCTCGGCCGAGCGCGTTATCTGTACTGTGGTTGCATACAATCACATAACCCGCTTACAGGAGAAACTGCAATGTTCAAATCCACTTTGATAGCACTCGGCACCATGCTCGCCATCACCGCACTCCCTGCCACCTACGCTGCAGAGGGCGACATCCATCACGATACCCGGGCTGTCCATGCCGACCAGCGTGTGGTGCGTCAGGATGTACGCGACATTCACCAGGACCGGCGTGAACTGCGCCATGAAAGACGCGAGGGAGATGCAGCAGGCGTCGCCAGACAACGCCGCGAATTGGCCCATGACCGCGTCGCGCTGCATCACCACCGCCGCCATTTGCGCCATGTTCGCTACGACCTGCATCATGACCGCATGCAGCATCGTCACGACAGGCGCGCTGGCTAAGTCTGAGTTCTGGTTTGAAAAAAACCGCACCCAGGTGCGGTTTTTTTATGATGAGTCATTGGGCAGTTTTTCAGGGCGAACATATTTCCCCGTCCACATAAAACCAGCGCCCTGCTTCACGCACGAAGCGGCTCACCTCATGCAGCCGCTGCGCGCGTCCACCCAGCTTGTGGCGCGCGACAAATTCCACAGTGGCGTGGGTTTCATCCAGGGTTGCGTGGGCGATGATTTTCAGCCCCAGCCATTTCGGCTGTGGCGATTCATGTAAATCAAGGGAAGCCGGGCGGGTGGAAGCGTGCCAGGTGGCCAGCAGATAGGCTTCATCCTGCAAGGTGAAGGCAGTGTAGCGCGAACGCATCAATGCCTCTGCCGTGGGTGCGGCTTCTCCCGCGAGGTAACGCGCGCAGCAGGAAGCAAAAGCTTGCGCTGCACCGCACGGGCAGGCCATGGCGGGTGGCGGGGGTGAGTTTATTTGCCGTTGCGCTGCTGCCACTTCCAGTAGGCGGTAATTGCCAGGATGACGAAGATGATCACGCCCACGCTGAGGTACTGCAGGTATTCCTTGATCAGCAGCTCATTGCCGCCGATGAAGTAGCCGAGCAGGGTGAGCACGCTCGACCACAGGCCAGCGCCGAGGCAGGTATAGAGCGCAAACGCGGTCTTGTTCATGCGCGCCAGTCCGGCGGGCAGGGAGATCAGGTGGCGGATGCCGGGGATCAGGCGGCCGGTGAAGGTGGAAATCTTGCCGTGGCGTTCGAAAAAAACATCCGTCTTGTGCAGCAGGGCGGGACGCACGAAGAAATATTTTCCCCAGCGCTCCAGAAACGGCCGCCCTACCCACAGCGCGAAGGCATAGTTGAGCGAGGCGCCGGCGAGGCAACCCAAGGTGGCCGAGATGATCACCAGGGGCAGGCTCATGTGACCCTGATAGGCGAGGTAGCCCGCCGGGATCAGCACCAGTTCCGACGGTATCGGCAATACGGTGGATTCCAGCGCCATCAGGATGAAGATACCGGCATAGCCCCAGCCGTGCACGGTGGCGAGAATCCAGGTGATGAATTGATGCAGCATGGTCAGTTCCCGGTCATTGTTGGGTAGGCGTCATTCCGGGCCAACGGAATGACAGGGAATTAAACTTGTGCGCCGTCGGCGGTAACGCCTTCCTTGGGTTTTTTGTCCTTGATGAAGTGTTCGCGCTTGACGCCGAGCATGAGCAGTATCGGCGAAGCCACCAGCACCGACGAGTAGATGCCGAACATGATGCCGATGGTGAGTGCCAGGGCGAAGTTGTGCAGCGCTTCGCCACCCAGGAACAGCATCGACAACACCATCATCTGGGTCATGGCGTGGGTGATGATGGTCCGGCTCATGGTGGTGGTGATGGCACTGTCGATGATGTCGGGGATCGAGGTCTTGCGCATCTTGCGCAGGTTTTCGCGGATCCGGTCGAATACCACCACCGACTCGTTCACCGAGTAGCCGAGTACCGCCAGCACACCGGCCAGCACAGTGAGGGTGAACTCCCACTGGAAGAAGGCGAAACAGCCGAGGATGATGACCACGTCGTGCACGTTGGCGATGATCGCGGCGAGCGCGAAGCGCCACTCGAAGCGCAGCGCCAGGTAGATGAGAATGCCGATCGCCACCACCACCAGCGCCAGCGCACCGTTGTCGTACAGCTCCTTGCCGACCTGCGGCCCGACGAAATCGACGCGTTTCAATTCCACCGTGGGATCTTGCGCCTTCAGCGCCGCCATCACCGTATCGCTGGTCTTGGAGCTGGTGGTGTTGCCTTTCAGGGGCAGACGGATGAGCACGTCGCGGGTGGTGCCGAAGGTCTGCACCGAAACTTCCGGCAGTCCGGTGTGTTCCAGCGTGGTGCGGACTTTATCCAGCTGGGCGGGCTGGGTGTAAGCCACTTCCATCACCGTGCCGCCGGTGAAATCAACGCCCAGATTCAGTCCCTCGGTCGCCAGCGCCCACACTGCGAAGATGAAGGTGAGCAGGGAAATGGCGGTGGTCACCTTCCCGTAGCGCATGAACGGGATGTCTTTTTTGAGTCTGAAAAATTCCATGACGGATACCTTAAATGGAACTTGCTTAAATGGAAACTTTGGCCAGACGCACTTTGCGGCCATAGCTGAGGTTGACCATGGCGCGCGACACCGTCACCGCGCTGAACATGGAGGTAAGAATGCCCAGGCACAGCACCACGGCAAATCCGCGCACCGGTCCGGAGCCCAGCCAGAACAGCGCCACGCCGGCAATCAGGGTGGTGATGTTGGAGTCCAGAATGGTGCCCCAGGCACGGTCGTAACCGGCGTGAATGGCGGCCTGCGGTGAATTACCGTTGCGCAGTTCCTCGCGGACGCGCTCGTTGATCAGCACGTTGGCGTCAATTGCCATGCCCAGGGTGAGTGCGATGCCCGCCAGACCCGGTAGGGTAAGCGTGGCTTGCATCATGGACAGGAGCGCCACCAGGAACAGACCGTTGGCCGCCAGCGCCAGCGTGGAGAAAACGCCGAACACCCGGTAGTAGATCATCATGAACAGCGCCACCGCAGCAAAGCCCCACAGGTTGGAGTGGAAGCCTTTTTTGATGTTGTCCGCACCCAGGCTGGGGCCGACGGTACGTTCTTCGACGATATTCATGGGGGCTGCCAGCGCCCCGGCACGCAACAACAGCGCGTCGTCGGAGGCCTCCTGGGCGGAGTCCATGCCGGTAATCTGCACCCGGCCGCCGCCGATTTCCTCGCGAATGACCGGCGCGGTAATCACCTCGGCCTTGCCCTTTTCGATGAGCAGGATGGCCATGCGCTTGCCCACGTTGTCACGCGTCACTTCCTTGAAAATGCGCGCGCCACGGCTGTCCAGATTGACATGCACGGCGGCCTGGCCGGATTGCTGGTCAAAGCCGGGCGACGCGTCGGTGATGTAATCGCCGGTCAGCACCACGTTCTTTTTCACCAGCAGCGGACGCCCGCCGCGCTCGGTATAAAGGTCATCGCCGAATGGAATCTGTCCCTGCAGTGCGGCAGTGACGTCATGGTCTTCATCCACCATGCGAATTTCCAGGGTGGCGGTGCGACCCAGGATTTCCTTGGCCTTGGCGGTGTCCTGCACGCCGGGCAGTTGTACCACCACGCGATCCAGACCTTGCTGCTGGATGATGGGCTCGGCCACGCCGAGTTCATTCACGCGGTTGCGCAGGGTGGTGATGTTTTGCTGCACGGCAAAATCCTGGGTGCGCTTCTGCGCTTCCGGGCGCAGTGCGGCGATCAGCTTGTAGTTGCCGCCGCTGTCCTGTTCGGTGAGGGCCAGATCCGCAAAGTTGCTGGAGATGTACTTGCTGGCCTGTTCGCGCGTAGCGGCGTCGCTGAAGTTGATTTCGACGGTCTGTCCCACGCGGCTGATGCCGTTGTAGCGGATTTTCTGTTCGCGCAACTGGACGCGCAAGTCGTTGTTGTAGCGGTCGGCGGCCTTGTCCAGCGCAGCCGGCATATCCACCTGCATCAGGAAATACACGCCGCCGCGCAAGTCCAGACCCAGATACATGGGCTTGGCGCCAATTGCCGTCAGCCAGGCGGGCGAAGCAGACAGCAGATTGAGCGCCACGCTGTAGCCATCACCGAAACGCGCCTGGAGTGCGTCCTTGGCCTTGAGCTGGGCATCATTGCTGGCAAAGCGGATTTTTACGCTATTGGCGTCGAGGAATGCCGCGCTATAGGGAATTTTCTGTGCCTTGAGCTCGTCCTCGACCTGCTGCAACAGGGTGGCGTCGGCCTTGATCGCGCTACGCGTGGGCGACACCTGCACCGCCGGCACCTCGCCATAAAAATTGGGCAGCGTATACAGCACGCTGACCACCAGCACGACTGCGATGAGGATGTACTTCCAGAGCGGGAATCGGTTCACGGCGCGACCTTATGAGGACAAACTTGTTATGAGTATTGCAGAGCCAGATTACAGACCCTTGATGGTGCCTTTGGGCAGCAGGGTCTGCACGGTGGCTTTTTGCACGTGGGTGACCACGCCATCGGCAATTTCCAGGCTGATGAACTGGTCGCCGATTTTGACGATTTTGCCCACCTGGCCACCGCTGGTGACGACTTCATCGCCCTTTTGCAGCGATTCAAGCATGCTGCGCAGGTCTTTGGCGCGCTTCATCTGCGGACGGATAATCATGAAGAAAAATAGTACTGCGATGACCGCCAGCGGCAAAAAGCTCATCAGCGCGTCGGTAGGGGAAGACGCCGGGGCTGCAGCGAAAGCATTGGAAATCAGCATGGTTTTACTCCTTGAATAAATCGGGGCATTCTAACATGAGCCCGCGCGCTGCTCGTGGAAGCCGGCAACGAAGTCGCCTAATGTACCTGTTTCGATCGCCGCGCGCAGCCCGGCCATCAGTTCCTGGTAGTAGTGCAGGTTGTGAATGGTGGCCAGCCGCGCGCCGAGAATCTCGCCGCAACGGATCAGGTGGTGCAAATAGGCGCGGCTGAAGTTGCGGCAGCAATAACAGCCGCATTGCGCGTCCAGCGGTGCGATGTCGGTGCGGAAGCGCGCGTTCTTGATGCGCAGGTCGCCATGCCGGGTAAACAGAATGCCGTGGCGCGCGTTACGCGTGGGCAGCACGCAGTCGAACATGTCCACACCATGTTGCACAGACGCCACAATGTCCTCCGGCGTGCCCACGCCCATCAGGTAGCGCGGCTTGTGTTGCGGCAGCTGCGGTGCAGTGTGGGCAAGGATGCGGCGCATGTCGTCCTTGGGCTCGCCCACTGAAAGCCCGCCGATGGCATAGCCGTCGAAATCCATGGCGCCGAGTTCGCGCAGCGATTCGTCGCGCAAGTCCTCGTACATGCCGCCCTGCACAATGCCGAACAGCGCATTCGGATTGCCCGCATGGGCTACTTTGGAGCGTTCCGCCCAGCGCAGCGACAGACGCATGGAATACGCGGCCGCGTCGGGCTCGGCGGGGTAGGGCGTGCATTCGTCGAAAATCATCACGATGTCGGAATTGAGCACTTTCTGAATGCGCATGGATTCTTCCGGCGTCAGAAACAGCCGGTCGCCATTCAGCGGCGAGGCGAATTTCACTCCCTCCTCGGTAATCTTGCGCAGCGCGCCCAGGCTGAATACCTGAAATCCGCCCGAGTCGGTCAGGATGGGGCGATCCCAGCCCATGAAGCGGTGCAGTCCGCCGTGCGCTTCAATGGCTTCGAGCCCGGGCCGCAGCCACAGGTGAAAGGTATTGCCGAGCACGATGTGCGCGCCGACTTCCTTGAGTTCCAGCGGCGACATCGCCTTGACCGTGCCGTAGGTGCCAACCGGCATGAAGGCCGGCGTTTCCACGGTGCCGTGGGTGAGTGTGAGCGTACCGCGACGGGCCAGGCCATCGGTGCTGTGCAGCTTAAATTCCATGGTTTTTTCTTTCGATCAGCATGGCATCGCCATAACTGAAAAAACGGTAGCGCTCGGCTACCGCGTGGGCGTAGGCGTGGCGGATATTGTCCAGCCCGGCAAAGGCGGCAACCAGCATCAGTAACGTGGATTTGGGCAGATGGAAATTGGTGAGCAGGCGCTCCACCACTTTGAACCGATAGCCGGGGGTGATGAAAATGCTGGTTTCGCCTTCGCCGGCGATCAAGGTTCCCGACTGCGCCGCCGCTTCCAGCGCGCGCAGGCTGGTGGTGCCGACCGCGACAACGCGCCCGCCCTGCGCTTTGGCCTGGGCAATCGCATCCACCGTGGCTTGCGGGATGGTGTAGCGCTCGCTGTGCATTTTATGTTCGGCGAGATCGTCCACGCGCACCGGCTGGAAAGTCCCCGCGCCGACGTGCAGGGTGACATGGGCGCGGATCACGCCCATGGCGTCGAGTTGCGCCAGCATGGCCTCATCGAAATGCAGCCCGGCCGTGGGCGCGGCCACCGCGCCGGGATGGCGCGCGTACACCGTCTGATAGCGGGCGTCGTCGGCACTGTCGGCGGCACGCTCGATGTAGGGCGGCAGCGGCAGCGCACCGTATTGATCGAGCACTTCCAGCACGCTCGCGCTGCAATCGAGGCGCAGCCGGTAAAGATCCTCCTCGCGTGCCAGCACCGTCACCGTCACCGCATCCGCCACGCTGAGCGTGCTGCCCGACAGGGGCGCGTGACTGGCGCGGATGAACGCCAGCGCTTCGTGGTCGCCGGTGACGCGCTCGATCAGCAGCTCCACCTGCCCGCCGCTGGCCTTGCGCCCATACAGGCGCGCCTTGATCACGCGGGTATCGTTGAACACCATCACATCGCCGCGACGCAGGTAGCCGGGCAGGTCGGTGAACAGGCAGTCGGCAAGCTCCCCGCTGGCGCCGTCCAGATGCAACAGGCGGCTGGACGAGCGTGAACTGGGCGGAAACTGGGCGATGAGTTCGTCGGGCAGGGAAAAATCGAAATCGGCAGTGCGCATAAAGGGAGGCTCAAAACAAGGTGCGATTATACCCTGTCATCATTGAGCATTGCCGCCCGCAGGCATTTCGAGGATAATTCGCCCTCTTTGTTTCACCTCTCCTGGCCGGGATGGCGGAATCGGTAGACGCAGCGGACTCAAAATCCGCCGCTGGTAACAGTGTGGGGGTTCGAGTCCCCCTCCCGGCACCAAGTCAATGAATGGTTTAGGGTGACTTTGAGATGACTGCATGACCAAGCTCACCCTCAGCCAGCTTTCCAGTCTGCTGTTCCGCGCCTGCGATGACCTGCGCGGCAACATGGACGCCTCGGAGTACAAGGAATACATCTTCGGCATGCTGTTCCTGAAGCGGCTGTCCGACCTGTTCGATCAGGAGCGTGAGCAGCTCGGCAAAGACCTGAAAGCCAAGGGCATGGCGGATGACGTTATTGCCAAGCAGCTCGAAAACCCCGATCAATACACCTTCTATGTGCCCATCGACGCCCGCTGGAGCACGAAAGATGAGCATGGCCGCAACATCGGCATTGCGCACATCAAGACCAACGTCGGCACCTCACTCAACAAGGCGCTCGAAGCGCTCGAAGACGCCAACGTCGATGCCCTGCAGGACGTGCTCAAGCACATCAACTTCAACAAGAAGATCGGCCAGCGCACGCTCGACGACGACACCCTCGCCAACTTCATCCAGAACTTCGAGAATATCCCGCTGCGCGACGAGAACTTCGAGTTTCCCGATTTGCTGGGCGCGGCTTACGAATACCTGATCAAATTCTTCGCCGATTCCGCAGGCAAGAAGGCGGGCGAGTTCTACACCCCGTCAGACGTGGTGCGCACCCTCGTGGAGATCGTCGATCCGCAGCCCGGCATGAGCGTTTACGATCCCACCGTCGGATCGGGCGGCATGCTGATTCAGACCCGCGACTACATTCGCGAGTGCGGCGGCGATCCGCGCAACCTGTCGCTGTTCGGGCAGGAGAGCATGGGCACCACCTGGTCCATCTGCAAGATGAACATGCTGCTGCATGGCATCGACCATTCCGACATCCGCCAGGAGGACACCCTGCGCCGCCCGCAGCACAGGGCCGAGAGCAACGAGCTGAAACGCTTCGACCGCGTGTTGGCCAATCCGCCTTTCAGCCAGAACTACATCAAGAAGGACATCGAATACCCCGGCCGCTTCAATGTGTGGATGCCCGAAAAGGGCAAGAAGGCCGACCTCATGTTCGTGCAGCACATGCTCGCCGTGCTCAAGGCCGACGGCAAGATGGCTACCGTCATGCCGCACGGTGTGCTGTTCCGCGGCGGCGAGGAGAAGGAAGCGCGCAAGCACTTCATCGAACGCGGCTGGCTGGAGGCCGTCATTGGCCTGCCCGCCGGGCTGTTCTACGGCACCGGCATTCCCGCCTGCGTGCTGGTGATGAACAAACAGGGTTCGCAACAGCGTAAAGAGATCATCTTCATCAACGCTGATCGTGAATACCGCGAAGGCAAGGCGCAGAACTTCCTGCGCCCTGAAGACATCTCCAAAATCGTCCACGTCTACCGCAGCCTCGCGCAGGGCGGGCCGGATGTGCCCGCCTACGCCCGCCGCGTGCCGGTCGAAGAAATCGCCGCCGAAGACTACAACTGCAACATCCGCCGCTACGTCGACAACGCCCCGCCGCCCGAGCCGCACGATGTACGCGCCCACCTGCACGGCGGCGTGCCGGTGGTGGAAATTGATGCCTTGACCCACTACTGGCTCAATTACCCCGGCCTGCGCGAGCGCTGCTTGCTTGCGCGCCCCGCGCCTGCCGATAAACAGGCCACGGCCTACGCTGACTTCACCGCCGAAATCGCCGACCGCCGCGCCATCGCCGAAATCGTCAAAACCGACCTCGGCGTCGCCGCCGCCCACACCGCTTTCCTGCAAACCCTCGAAACCTGGTGGCAAACCAACCTGCCGCTGGTCGTGGCCCTGGCACCCACCAATGGCCAGAAAGGCAACGTCTACGCCCTGCGCCGTGCGCTGCTCGCCGGCATCGAGCAAGCCTTTGCAGATAACACCCTGCTCACCGGCCACCAGATACGCGGCGCCTTCGCCCGCTACGTGGACGATCTCAAGGCCGATCTCAAATCCATCGCCGCCAGCGGCTGGGGGCCAGAGCTGATCCCCGACGCCGACATCCTCGCCAGCCAATTCCCCGAACTGCTGGCCGAGATGGAGCAGAAGCGCCTGCGCCTGACCGAACTTGCCGCCCTGCTTGCCGCCGCCGATGAAGAGGACTACGAAGACAGCGACGACAGCGGTGTGCTGCCCGGCGAAGAAGTCAAAGCCTTCAAGGCCAAACTGAAAGAAGCCCGGGCCGGCGCCAAGCTCGCCAAAAAGGAAGGCGACAAGAGCGAGTTGGCCACCTACCTGGCCGGAGCCGACGAAATCGAGAAACGCCTCACCCGCCACAAGGCGCTGGAAGACGAAGCCAAACAGCTCAAAGCCGAACTGCGTGCCACCGAGAAAAAGCAGGAAGAACTCGTTGCGGCAGCCCGCGAAAAAATCAGCACCGACGAAGCCAAGGGCGTGATCCTGGAACGCCTGCACCGCCTACTGTTGCAGACCTATGAAGGTTACCTGCGCGCCGACCAGCGCGCCTGTGTCGCCGCGCTGGAAAACCTGCACGGCAAGTACGCGGTCACGGCGAAACAGATCGAGGCGAAGCGCGATGAGGCAGCGGCGAAGTTGAAGGCGTTTTTGGTGGAGCTGGGGTATGAGTGAGTGGCGCTACCAGACACTGGATGAGCACATCCGCCGGGGCAATATTGAACTCGGACGTGGCGACGTCATATCTAAGATTGACATTGAAAAATACCCTGGCCCATATCCGATTTACTCATCATCAGCTCAAGGTGACGGGAAGTTTGGCGAGTACGGCAAGTTCATGTTCGACGAGGAGTTGATCTCTTGGTCAGTTGACGGTGGCGGCAACTTTTTTTATCGGCCGAAGCACCAGTTCTCAGTTACTAACGTTTCTGGTTACTTGCGAATCAAGACTAAAGAACTTGGCTACCGTTTTCTGTATTACTCACTGGCACTGCAGCATCGTGATATTTCTTTCGATTACACAACCAAGGCACACCCGAGCGTAATCAAGAAGCTCTATTCAGTTCCATCAATCCCGAAAACAGAGCAGGATCGCATCGCCGAAATTCTCTCAACGCTGGACGAAGCGATAGAGCAGACCGAGGCGCTGATCGCGAAGCATCAGCAGATCAAGGCGGGGCTGATGCACGACCTGTTCACCCGCGGCGTCACCCCTGACGGCCACCTCCGCCTCACCCGCGAGCAAGCCCCCGACCTCTACAATGAATCCCCGCTTGGGTGGATTCCGAAGGAATGGGACGCGTGCCCAATTGAATCACTTTTAGACAGAATCATTGACTATCGTGGCAAGACGCCGACAAAAACCATCGAAGGCATCCCACTCATTACCGCCAAGAATATACGAATGGGCTACATCGCTCCGGAGCCAAGGGAGTTCATCGCCGAAAGAGACTATCCCACTTGGATGACTCGCGGAATTCCGGCTAACACCGACGTGGTCTTCACAACTGAAGCCCCACTGGGGAACGTGGCGCAAATCGGAACAAGTGAAAAGGTGGCATTCGCTCAGAGAGTCATTATTCTTCAGCCGGGGGCACGCGTGTGTCCTGACTTTCTCAGACTTCTCCTAATGGCCGAACCGTTCCAACATTCAGTCTTTCGATTTTCATCCGGGACGACAGCTCTTGGCGTCAAACAAAGTGAATTTCGCAAGGTAATGGTGGCGTGTCCAGTCCTGCGCGAGGAGCAACAATTCATCTCGGACAAGTTACAAGCTCTTGAGGCTTACGAAGCTATGGAAGCATCAAGAATGCAGAAACTCCGCCAACAAAAAAACGGTCTCATGCACGATCTCTTGACCGGTTGCGTGCGCGTGCCGCTAGCCAAGACTAAGGTGGTCTCGACTATGGCCCATGCGCCCTCTGACTTGGAGCCGAACACATGACTAAAGCAACCGGAACAAATCCATTTTCCGCAGTTGATGCAACGCTAGGTTACCTCTATCAGGTGCGCTCGGCTTTGCTCTGGGCCTTACGCCGCTTGAAGGGTGAACCCGATTTTCTTGTGTCGGTTGAGACGCTCGACGACGTAACATTCGAAACTACGGCGGGCGACACTACTGACCTGCTCCAGACAAAGCACCACCGCAAGGGAACCGCGTCCCTAACAGATTCCAGCCCCGATCTCTGGAAGACGCTCAGGATATGGTTCGAGGGTCAGGCGTCCGGGCAAATGCCGCCGAACGCGAACCTGTATCTTGTAACCACCGGTACGGCCCCTGACGGTACAGTGGCTTCGCGGCTCCGAGCGACATCTCGCGACGTTCCGGCGGCCAAACAAGCCCTAGACGCCACTGCATCATCATCCACGAACCAAGCCAACAAGAGCGCCTATGAGGCGTACCTCAAAGCAAGCTCTGCCGAGCGCACAGCGGTTCTCGATAGGGTAACGATCATCGATGCCGCGCCGACGGTCGCAGATCTCGATGGCGAACTCCGGCAAGAAGTTTTTTGGGCAGCAGGCAAGGAACACCATGGGGCGTTTCTCGATAGGCTCGAAGGCTGGTGGCTACGGCGGGTGCTCCGTCAGCTGACCGACGCAGCTCAGGACAGAGTCGGGTCCGCCGAACTTGAAGCACAGATGTCAGACTTGCGCGAACAATTCAAGCAAGAAGCTCTACCGATTGATGATGATCTTCTTGAGTTCACACTCGACGACGCGACCAAGGCTGCCCATGAGGACTCCACCTTTGTCAGGCAACTCGAGATCATCAAGGCCGGGAAACGCCGCATCGCAGCAGCCATTCGTGACTACTACCGGGCTTTCGAGCAGCGATCCCGGTGGCTTCGGGATGACCTGATCGTCGGTCTGGACCTGCACAAGTACGAGAAGCGCCTTTCCGAAGAATGGGAAATCGTCTTCGAAGCGATGCGTGATGACCTCAGTGACGCCGCCACAGATGAGGCCAAGGAGCAGGCAGCACGCTCGGTGTTGGCGTGGGCTGAACGCACGACAATCCCGATCAGGCCAAGCGTGATTGAGCCATTTCTGTGTCGTGGTTCCCTGCACTTGCTAGCCGATAATGCGCGGATCGGGTGGCATCCGGAGTTTCGCAACCGACTCGCGTCTCTCCTGCATACCAAGGGGGTAAGCTCATGACTTCCTGGTCGCAACGGTCACACGAGGAACGGGTTCTTCTGAATCCAGGCTTCTGCGCGAATCTTATCTGGCACGCTGCACGTGGATACGCAGGCGATGGGGATAGCGCACTGTCGTTCGAGGAATCGTTCCTGGTGCTGCCATTTGTGCTTCACCGCGAGACACGGGAGGGATTGCCTCGCTCCAGCCGCACCTCACTGGCAGTATGGCTCGATGAGAATCCCTTGGCGCGTAGCAGAGTAGCAAGTCGTGCTCAGATGTTGGTTCCGTTTACCAAGGAGGCTCTGACCTTTGGTGGGGTGCATGGCTTCATCCGGCTTGAGGGAGGAAGACTGCGCGCAGAGGTGACTTGGAAGAAGGCTGTCAACCGGGCACTTAAGGAGTCGAGTGACGAGGTCAGGAGCTGCACCAAGCGGGCGGATTTCATTGGGAAGTGGTTCGCCCAGGCCGGCAGCGCAGCAACCATTTTCGCTCTGATAGGAGTGCGCCCATGACGATGCAGATATTGGATATTGTTGTTTTTAGCCATCACGGGAAGCGGCGTGTTCTTTCGCTGAACAGTGGCGCGGTGAACATCATCACTGGCGCGTCGAAAACCGGGAAGTCCGCTCTTGTAGACATCGTTGATTATTGCTTCGGCGCAGGCGAGTGCAGAGTGCCGGAGGGTCCCATTCGGAGGTCTGTATCATGGTTCGGGCTGCGGCTCCAACTCGATAGCGGCCAGGCTTTCGTCGCTAGGCGTTGTCCCGGCCCGCGTGCGGCCTCCAGCGAGGACTGCTTCGTAGAGGTTGGAAACACTGTCGAGATTCCGGAGGCGGGCGCTCTTAGGCAGACCACGAATACAAAGGGGCTCGGTGCGCTCCTCACGAGTTGGTCTGGTATCCACGACAACCTTCACGAGCCTCCCCCGGGACAGACACGACAAGCTCTTTCGGCTAACGTGCGTCACGCTCTCGCGCTGTGCTTCCAGCCACAGGACGAGATAATCCGGCGCCAGCAGCTCTTTCATGGCACATCGGACAATTTTGTCGAGCAGGCGCTCAAGGATACGTTGCCGTACTTTCTCGGCGCAGTCGACGACGAATATGTGCGTGAGCACGAGGAACTTCGGCGATTGCGGGGGCAGCTTCGGGCGTGCGAAAGACAGTTGACGGAACTGAAGGCTCTCAGCGGAGATGGGATCAGCAAGGCCGCGATGTTGCTTGCTCAAGCAAGAGATGCGGGATTGTCGGCGAGCGTAGCGAGCACTTGGGGGGATACAGTTGCCGCTCTCCGTGATGTGGCCGGGACTCCGATTGTGGCGTTCGATGTTGATCTGCCAGATGGGCAGGAATATTCACGCCTCGTTGACGAACGTGATCGACTGCTCGAAGAGCAACGCAGGCAGCGCGAGGAAGTCTCGGCTGCACGGGCGTTCGAGCGAGATGAGAAGGGATACTCGCGGGAGGCCTCCGAACAACGGGCGCGTCTCACTTCAATTGGTATCTTCGAGGGATCGGATCCAGGACATGCCTGCCCGCTGTGTGCGCAAGAGCTTCCTGATGTTGCTGCCGTCCCAGGGGTGTTCCAAATCAAGGATGCACTGGCCGAAGTTTCGTCTCGTCTGGAGTCCGTAACTCGAGCGGCTCCCCAAGTGGAGAAGGCCATCGCCGAACTCGATTCGGGGTTGCAGCGCGTTCAGTCCGCACTGGTGAAGAATCGTGCAGAAATGGAAGCTGTGCGGAGGTCAAGCGATCGGCTGCAGCAGATACAGGATGTTACGGCCAAACGGGCGCTCATCATTGGACGTATCAGCCTCTATCTGGAGAGCCTTCCCGAGCTACCGGACACTAGAGCGCTCGACGAACAAGCTCAACGTCTGCGGGAGCAATGTGCTGTGCTCGATGATGAACTCAGTGACGAGCGTGTCAGGGAGCGCATTGAGTCCATCACGTCCATTCTCGGACGACGGATGACGGACTGGGCTCGCGAGCTTGAGCTGGAGCATTCCAAGTATCCTCTCCGGTTGGAGATCAAGAAGCTCACTATCGTGGCGGACACTGCCGACGGCCCCGTTCCGATGGATCGCATGGGTAGCGGCGAGAACTGGGTGGGCTACCATCTGATCGCACACCTCGCGCTACACGAGTGGTTCACGGAACGTGGCCGACCCGTTCCGCGCTTTCTGTTTCTCGATCAACCTTCGCAGGTTTATTTTCCTCCAGAGAAGGACGTCGACGGTTCGATGGCCATGGTGGGAGAAGATGATAGGCGTGCGGTCTCCCGCATGTTCCGTTTCGTTTTTGACGTCGTGGAAAAGCTGTCGCCGGGCTTCCAAGTGGTGATCACCGAGCACGCAGACATCAATGAGGCCTGGTACCAGAATGCGGTTGTAGAGCGCTGGCGCGGGGGGGCGAAGCTAATCCCCGACGACTGGCCACGTGCTGGTGAAGCAGAGGCGAACAATGAGTAAGCTCCCCATCAACCTTTCCGACCTGTTGCGCCAGCGCACAGTGGAAGGCAAGCATATCGAATACAAGTCACGTCTGAATCTTGACGCTATCGTTCGTATCCTTTCCACCCTCGCCACCGGCAAACTTGCCTTGTACCCAAAAAGGGTATTAACATACCCGAAATGGGTATAAAGAACACAGCCAAGCCCCTTAAGCCAGGAGCCGCCACGACGCGCGCGCCCGCTCCGGCGCGCACGGGCATTGCCGATGCACTGTTTTCGGCCACGCAGCAGCGCGTGCTGGCGTTGCTGTTCGGCCAGCCTGAGCGCAGCTTCTTTACCAACGAACTGATCGGCCTAGTCGGTGCCGGTTCGGGCGCGGTGCAGCGCGAGGTGAAGCGGCTGGTGGAGAGCGGGCTGGTGACGGTGACGCATATTGGCAGCCAGAAACATTACCAGGCCAACCCGGCAGCGCCGATTTTCGAGGAGCTGTGTGGCATCGTGACCAAGACGTTGGGGCCGGCGGAGGTGTTACGCGCGGCGCTGGTTCCGCTCGGAGACTCGGTGCGGCTGGCGCTGGTTTACGGCTCGGTGGCCAAGGGCAGCGACACGGCCCACAGCGATATCGACCTGTTGCTGGTGTCCGACGCGCTGACGCTGGAGCAGGTCTATACGGCACTGACGCCGGTGGAACAGCAACTCGGTCGCCGCGTCAGCCCCACCTTGTATACAGTGGCGGAGTTCCGCCGCCGCCGCTCAAGCGGTAACCCTTTCCTTACCAAGGTGTTGTCCGGCGAAACCATCCGGCTGACGGAAGATGACGATGACCTCCTCGCCGCTGGATAACCTGGTCCGTATCGGCAAGCTCAAGGCCGAACCACCGGCGCAGGCGGAGCTGGTTCGTTCGGGCCTGGTGCGCCTGCGCGATGCGGAGAATGCCGCGCTTTCGCTGGAGAGCCGTTTCGATCTGGCCTACAACGCGGCGCATGCCTTGTCGCTGGCGGCGCTGCGCTGGCATGGCTACCGTTCCGAAAACCGCTATCTGGTGTTCCAGAGCCTGACGCACACGCTCACGCTCGACGCCGCGCAATGGCGGGTGCTCGATCAGGCGCACAACAAGCGCAACCTGGCTGAATACGAAGGCGACCTGGATGTGGACGATGCGCTGGTGGAAGCCCTGATCCGCACTGCGCAGACGGTTGCAGAACGGGTCGCGGCGCTCGGGCCGGTGGCGCAGGGCTGATCCGTGTCAGAATATCTCCACGTTGAAAAACCGTTCCTCGACCAGCTTGGTGCGCTGGGCTGGACGGTGGTCGACCAGGGCCAGGGCTTCATTCCAAGCGACCCGACTATCAGCTTGCGCGGAAGCTTTCGCGAATGGCTGCTGCCCGAGGTGTTCCGCGAGGCAGTGCGCGACATCAACCGTACCGCCGATGGCACGGCCTGGCTGACCGACCGCCAGCTCGACGACCTGCGCGACCAGATTCTGCGCCAGCCGAACCGCACGCTGCTGGAAGCCAACGAGGCGGTGCAGGCGCTGTTCCTCAAGGCGCAGGTGGACCGCAATGAGGTGACGGGCGAGAGCGACCCAGTGGTGAGTCTGATCGACTTCGCCCGCCCGGAGCGCAACGTATTTCACGCCATCAACCAGTTCCGCATCGACACGCCGGGCTGCGTGAAGCAGTGCATCATCCCGGACATCGTGCTGTTCGTGAATGGCATTCCGTTGGTGGTGGTGGAGGCCAAGATCGGCGACGCGACCACGGCCAATCCGATGCACGCGGCGTTCGAGCAACTGCTGCGCTACCGCAACGGGCGCGCCGACACAGCGGCCGCCGGGCTGCGCGAAGGTGAGCCGCGCCTGTTTCACACCAACCTGCTGCTGATTTCCACCTGCGGCGAGAAGGCCACCTACGGCAGCGTGACTTCGGGCTACGAGCATTTTTATGCCTGGAAGGACATCTGGCCCGAGAGCAACCGTAACTATGCGCCGCCGCTGGGGGTGGAGCGCGAACAGGAACGGATGATACAGGGGCTGCTTGCGCCCGCGACGCTGCTGGACGTGCTGCGCACCTGCACGGTGTTCATGGACACGGATTCGGGCAAGCGGGTGAAGGTGGTGAGCCGCTACCAGCAATATCGTGCCGCCCATCGCATCGTGGAGCGCCTGCGCACGGGCCAAACCATGGAAGAACGTTCCGGCGTGGTGTGGCATACCCAGGGCTCGGGCAAGTCGCTGACCATGGTGTTCGTGGCGCGCATGCTGCGCGCTTCGGTGGATTTGGCGGATTTCAAGATTCTGCTGGTCAATGACCGCGTGGATCTGGAAGACCAGCTCGCCGCCACGGCCAAGCTGATCGGCGGCAAGGTGAACGTGATCGAGAGCACGGTGCAATTGCGCGAGCACCTTGCCACCTCCGCTTCCGACATCAACATGGTGATGGTGCACAAGTTCATGGAGCGCGCCGAGGCGCTGCCGCTAAAAGTGGCGGAAGCACTGGCGAGTTACCGTGTAGCGCCGTCCGGCCAGACCTTCGGCGTGGTGAATCCGTCCGACCGCATTCTGTTGATGATCGACGAGGCGCACCGCACGCAAAGTTCGGACTTTGGCGACAACATCTTCGAGGCTTTCCCTAATGCGACGCGCATTGCCTTCACCGGCACGCCGCTGATCACTGAGGAACATGGCAACCGGCGCACGGTGAAGCGCTTTGGCGAATACATCGATACCTACAAGCTGATGGACGCGGTGCACGACGGCGCGACCCTGCAGATCCTGTACGAAGGCCGCACGGCGGACACGGCGCTGAAGGACAAGCACGGTTTCGATACCAAGTTTGAAGACCTGTTCAAAACGCGCAGCGAAGCGGAACTGCTCGCCATCAAGAAGAAGTACGGCGCGAGCGGCGACATCCTCGAAGCAGAGAAGCGTATCGCGGCGATTGCCCGCGATCTGGTGTCGCATTACATCGACAACATCCTGCCGGATGGTTTCAAGGCGCAGGTAGTGTGCCATTCCAAGCTGGCGGCGGTGCGCTACCAGAAGTCGATTCGTGAAGCGTTGGCTTCGCGGCTGGAGAGCGAAAATCTCAAGCCGAAGCCGGACACTGAACTGATTCGCCGCGTTGCCTTCCTGAAGGCGGTGGTGGTGGTTTCTTCCGACACCACCAACGAGCTGGCGATCATTACCGAGGCGCGCAAGGAGGCCAAACGCTGGAATGCGGTGGAGAACTTCTGCAAGCCCTTCGACTTCGACGACCCGGACAAGGACCTCACCGGCATCGCCTTCCTGATCGTGTGCGACATGCTGCTGACCGGCTTCGATGCGCCGGTGGAGCAGGTGATGTACATCGACAAGCGGCTCAAGGAGCACAACCTGTTGCAGGCGATCGCGCGGGTGAATCGGGTGACGAAGAACAAGCACCGCGGCTTTATCGTGGATTACATCGGCTTGGCGAACCACCTGGCGCAGGCGCTGGCGATTTATTCACAGGAAGACGCGCAGGACATCCAGCAGGGTTTGAAAAGCCTGCTGACCGAGCTGCCGATCCTGGAAGAGCGCTACGAGCGCCTGTTGCAGCACTTCCGCGCCGCCGGGGTGGGCGCGATCGAAGCCTTCGTGAAGGACGAACTACCCACGCCCGATGCGGAAGTCGCCGTGGTGCACGCGGCGGTGGGCACCTTGAAGGACATCAAGCGCCGGGCAGACTTCGAGGTGTATCTGAAGAAGTTCCTGCAAAGCCTGAACCTGATCCTGCCCAATCAGGCCGGGCACCGGTATCGCGGCCCGGCGCGCCGCTTCGGCTACCTGCTACGCATGGTCAAGGAGCGCTACAAGGACGACTCGCTCGACATCGCGGACGCGGGCGCGAAGGTGAAGGCGCTGATCAACGAGCACCTCATCGATTTGGGGATCAACCCCAGGATTCCGCCCATCGAGTTGCTGGCCGATGACTTCATCAGTAATGTACAAAAGCATGCCCAGGGCGACCCGGAGGCCAAGGCCAGCGAGATGGAACACGCCATCCGCAAGCACTGCACGGTACACTTTGATGAAGACCCGGCTTTTTACAAACGCCTGAGCGAGAAACTGGAGAAACTGATTCAGGATCACCAGAACAACTGGCAGGTACTGGCTGAGGGCTATGAGGAGATTCGGAATGAGGCGATGGAAGGCCGCACCGATGCCATCGAAGGACTGAGCAGAGAGGCGACAACGTTCTACGACTATGTGGTGCAACTTGCTTTCGACGGCGGCGACATACCGCCCGAGTCACATGCGCCGCTGAAGAAACTCATGGCGCGCATCGTGGAGACTTTGCAGGGCACCATCGACATCATCGACTTCTGGAAAAAACCCATCGAGGTGAAAAACCTGCGGGGCAATATCGACACGGAAATCCTTCTCGCCAATATTCCGCAGCTCACCGCGAAGCACGAACGGATCGCGGTGGAGATCGCCAAACTGGCCGAGAAGCGGCACAAGGAACTGACGAAATGAGCACCACCCGGGACCAGGACATTTCCTACGAAATCGTGCGCAGCCGCCGCGCAACGGCGGATATCGTCATCGAGCGCGATGGCCGCGTGCTGGTTCGCGCACCCGAGTCGATTCCCGACGAGCGAATCGAGGACTTAATCGAGGCCAAGCGCTACTGGATATACAAGAACCTCGCCGAATGGCGCGACCTCAATGCGACCCGCGTGCTGCGCGAATATCGCAACGGCGAAGGCTTTCTTTACCTTGGCCGATCTTACCGTCTGCTGCTGGTTGCCGATCAGGAAGAGCCTCTGCTGCTGAAGAATGGGCGCTTTTGCCTGCGGCGTGACCTGGTGGATCAGGGTGCAATTGAAGCCGCGAAGGCTGCCTTCCGTGATTACTACATCGCGCGCGGCATCGAACGCATCCACCAACGTGTGGATTACTACATGCCCAAAGTCGGGGTAACTCCGCGCGACATCAACGTCCGCGAACTTGGCAATCGCTGGGCCTCATGCTCGCCCAACGGCAGCTTGGCCTTTCACTGGAAGTGCATGATGGCCCCGCAAACCATCATCGACTACATCGTGGTGCATGAGCTCTGCCACTTCCATCACCTCGACCACACCGATGCTTTCTGGAATGAGGTGGACAAGGTGCTGCCGGCGTATGGCGAGCGCAAGGAATGGCTGCGGGTCCATGGCGCGGGGCTGGATGTGTAGTATTCAATAATCGTATTCACAAGCGCAGCACCAATACTTCATTTTACTTCTTGCTGCGAGCGACCTGCTCTGCCTTTGTAGGCCTCCCTCTGCGCCGAACAGGCCGCGCCAACAAGGAAGTCGGCAACGGTTGTTTGAATCTCAAACGCTTCCGCGAGAAGGTTCGCCAGTTTCTCAGGGCGCCTTATTGGCGTGCGTGGTGCCGACGGATTGGCGACTTTCATCAAGCTCAAGCGCAACCCGGCGATTCTGCTCAAACCAAGTGCATATTCAGTGCGTGCTGTTCTGGTGCGCACGATTTCGGTGCTAAATAAATGCTCCTGGCGCCATGTTGTATTTTGATATAAATCTATATAAATCAATCAGTTAATTTAACATTTACAAGGCTGGATATGCTGGCATGTGGTTTGCTTTATCACATCTTGTCATGACAAGTAAGCATATGGATTGCAGCTGGTCGATCAATGGAGCCAAAAAACTGTAGATGAAGTTACATAAATGATGAATGGTACGGCCATGGTCGATGGCAAAGTGCAGTTTGGGAAAGAGTACTTGGGTTCCAGTGGAAAGAAATGGCAATTCGTGCAGACCTTGCATTCAACGGCGGTATTCCTTTTTGAACAAAAGCGAATTCCAGTATTGTCAACAAATAATGAAATTCAAAAGTTTTATCGATCCATCATATCTAAAGAAGCTTTTCTAACTCATATCGAGCATCTGATAACGGGAGGTAAGTCATGAAATATTCTTTTCGATTTTCCAGTAATTATTTTGCCAGCATATTTGGGGTGCTATGTCTTGCGGCAGTGCATGCTAACGCTAGTGAGAAAATAACATTAGCCCAGAATCTATCACCAATCTCCGGGGTCACCATTGTTGCGAAAGCGCAGGGTTTTTTTGAGAAAGAGGGACTGGATGTAGAAGTACGCAATCTGACGTCGGGTAAACTGGCCCTTGACGCAGTGCTGGGAGGTGCAGCGGATTTTGGCACCGTAGCTGAAACGCCCCTAATGCGCGCAGGATTAGCGAATCAGCCTGTGGCCATCATTGCCACGATGGAGTCTTCCGACAACGATGTGAAGCTTATTGTCAGGACTGATCGCGGCATTAACTCGATCAAAGACTTAAAAGGAAAAAAAGTTGCGACTTTTATAGGTACTAGCGCGCAATTCTTCCTCGTAAAGGCCTTAGAAACGCAAGGACTAACACCGTCTGACCTTTCGCTGTTAAATCTGCGCCCTGAAGATATGTCAACGGCATTATATCGAGGCGACATCGATGGTTACGCTATCTGGGAGCCTAACGTATACAAGGGAAAAACGCTTCTTGGTGCTAAAGCAAAGATACTCCCAACCAAAGATATTTATGTGGAAACGTTCAATATCGCAGTTATGAAGGAGTACTTGAAAAAAAATCCCGAGGTGGTTCATCATTTTCTCAAAGCCCTTCTAGATGCGGAGACGTACATTAAGGCTCATCCAGTCGAAGCGGAGGCTCTCATATCTAAAGCTACGGGAATGGATGTCAAATTGTTTTCGGAAATTCGGCCTGATTTTCACTACAGGGTGGCTCTAGAGCCCTCTCTGCTCAAATACATCAATGAAGAAGCTCAGTGGGATATTTCGACCGGCAAAGCCAAGCCAGGTTCGGACTATAAATCTCTGTTAAAAGGAATGATTGTTGCCGACCCACTTCGTTCCTTGGCTCCGGATCGTATCGTAGGCTACTAATCCATAGAACTTCCTTGATTGGTGAGATCAATGAACACAAAAGTCGATTTCATGAAAATTCGATTGCCTGTCAAGGAATCTTCATCTTCAAAGTTGATGCGCGAGGAATGGGTAAGAGCCTTCTTAAGGAGGTCTCTTAATATACTTTCCATAGTCTTGCTTCTGTTTGGGTGGGAGATCGTCGCAAGGAGTGGGTACTTTAATTCGGCCCTTTTTCCGCCACCCTCTAAAGTGGTGACGGATTTGATGGAAATGGTAGCAAGCGGACAATTATGGACGGACGTTATTGCGAGTGGTCGCCGGTTGCTAGTGGGTTATTTCGTTGGGGCGATATTGGGTTTGTGTGCGGGTCTGGTTACCGGTCGCTATTACTTTGCGGAAAACTTTTTATCCCCAATTTTCCAGGTCCTTCGTCCGATCCCGCCCATTTCATTCGTTCCGATCGCGATTTTGTGGTTTGGCCTCGGCGAGTTTTCGAAATATTTTTTGGTATTCTGGGGAGTTTTTTTCCCAGTGTGGATTAACACTCATCTTGGGGTACAAAGAGTCGACCAAACGCTCATTCGTGCGGCTCAAAGCTTGGGGGCGCGCGAAAGGAAACTGCTATTCGCAGTAGTGCTTCCAGGAGCATTTCCGCAAATTCTCGCTGGATTAAGAACTGCCGTGCCTATCTCATTTTATTGCCTTGTAGCAGCAGAGATTGCCGGAGCTTATAGTGGCGTTGCCTATAACATAGATGTTGCGCATCTCAACTTTCAGGTTGGTCACATGTTTGCCGGGCTCATCGTACTTGGAATCATGAGTGCCGCTGCTGATTGGATATTCGTAGTGATCAGTAAATTTGCTTTCCCTTGGGTATACCGGACTTAGTCATAGTCAACAGGCAGAAATGCTGCTACTCAATTTGGCTGAATAAGGCTACCTGTCGCCCATGAATGAGGATCTAAATTACTTGAGCGCAATTGAATTGCGGAAAGCTATGCTCTCAAAGCAGTTCTCTCCTGTTGAGTTGATGAAGCAGACGCTGGGGCGGCTGGAGCGTGTTGAGCCAGCATTGAACTGTTTCGTGTCTGTCATGGCCGATGAAGCTATGGAGAGCGCGAAGAGAGCGGAAAAGGCCATCATGGCGGGTGATGCGGTAGGATCCCTTCACGGCATACCCATTTCTATCAAGGATTTGGTGGATGTGAAAGGAGTGAAAACCTCGTTTGGCTCGCAGGTTTCCAGAGCTGGTGTCGCAAAAGACGATGCTCCCTGCGTCGAAAGAATCAGGGCGGCCGGGGCATGCATCGTGGGGAAGACGACGACAAGCGAGTTCGGCTGCAAGCCGATAGGAGATTCTCCGCTAACGGGAATAACCCGAAATCCTTGGAATCTTTCAAAGACCCCAGGGGGCTCCAGTTGTGGAGCTGCCAGTAGCGTCGCAGCTGGTGTTACCCCATTCGCCGTAGGTACCGACGGGGGAGGATCGGTTCGCATCCCGGCCTCATTCACAGGACTGTTTGGACTAAAGGCACAATTCGGCCGCGTACCCATATTTCCGGCCAGCGCGACCCCGACGCTAGCACACGTAGGACCGCTTTCCAGGACCGTCCGCGACGGAGCATTGCTGCTCGAAATCATGTCTGGCTTTGACTTTCGGGATTGTGGGAGTCTGCGTGAGCGGGTGCCAGACTATGTGGGCGCTTGTGAAATGCCCGTCAAGGGAATGCGAGTGGCGTGGAGCCCCACTCTTGGATATGCCACGCCGTCGGCGGAGGTTATCCAAATAACCGAGGCTGCCGTCGATACGTTTAGACAATTGGGGTGCGAAGTAGTCACTGTAGAGCGGCTCATAGAAGACCCATTCGATCTATGGTCGACGGAGTTTTACACGGGTGTGGCCACACGGCTCAGAGACATGCTATTAACAAAGCGTGAGCTTTTTGATCCCGCAGTCGCAGGTCTTTTAGATGAGTCGCTTAATCTAAGCATAGAAAAGTATTATGCAAATGTGTTCAAGCGATATGAGCTTAGAGACAAAATGCGCGTTTTTTTTGACAAATTTGACCTTCTATTGACACCTACGCTCCCTGTTGTTGCTTTTGATGCAGGCATCAATGTCCCCCCGGAACTACCTGGCCGGAATGTTTTCTCGTGGGTGAGTTACACATATCCATTCAATCTTACGGGCCAGCCGACTGCCTCTGTTCCCTGCGGATTCACTGCAGATAACTTGCCCGTAGGACTTCAACTCGTGGCGCGATGCAATGGAGAAACTGACTTGTTTCGGGCAGCGGCAGCCTATGAGGCAGCTCATCCTTGGGCGCACAGTAGGCCAAGCTTTGAGCACAATGCTCAGTGACTTTTCCGGTACCTGGATGTCGTGCGAAAACAATTGATGGAAAGGGTTATGAATTGGGATTGATGGCTGGGCAATTTTCAATTTTATTGTTATGGGACCGGGATGCGTTTTTGACTTTCAATAGGGCCGCGCTAGAACTAGCTTGTTGAGAAGACGGGCACAGTGGAAATCGCGCGTTGGATTGTCGGGGTCTTTCCAGCACTTTCCGAGATGTATTTTGGCACGTTAAACGACGCTAGACATAGCAATGGATATCCTGAAGCCAGGACGAATGATACTAACTAATGCCATAGGGTGTTTTGATGAATACCGTTACAACTCAAATTATGATTAGCCTGGATTTCGACAGCCTTAAGAACGCGTATCGTACTGGTGCACTTACACCAGTAGATGTTGTGCGGGAGGTGTACCGAAGGATCCGAAACAGGGGGGAAGACTTCGTATGGACATGCCTAGTGCCTGAAGAGGAGGCATTGGCAATTGCACAAGCGCTCACTGCAGCGGACCCTACGCAATTGCCGCTTTATGGGCTCACATTTTCAGTAAAAGACAACATACATGTGAAGGGATTAAAAACCACCGCAGGTTGTCCAGCTTATGCTCACTATCCGGACAAGACGGCGACTGTTGTTCAAAAGCTGCTCGATGCAGGTGCTATTCTCATTGGTAAGAATACAATGGATCAATTCGCTACAGGATTAGTGGGGATTCGCAGTCCGGGGCATCCAGTCAATTCCTTTAATCCCGAGTACATTCCAGGTGGGTCGAGTTCTGGATCTGCTGTTGCAGTTGCTGCCGGCCTTGTTAGCTTCTCGCTTGGGAGCGATACAGGCGGGTCGGGGCGTGTTCCTGCTGCACTTAACAACATCGTCGGCCTAAAACCGACACCGGGCATTATCAGCACGGCGGGGATGGTTTATGCAAATCGCTCATTCGACTGTGTACCGATCTTCGCCCTTACTTGTTCGGATGCAAAGAAGGTCTTCGATGTCGCTATTGGGCCGGATCCGGATGATCCGTTCATGCGTACAAATCCAACACATGTTGCAAAATCCACTTTCCCCGCTTCCGGATTCACGATAGGTATACCGGATAAGGTGAATCGTAAATTTTTTGGTGATTTGCTTGCAGAGAAATCTTTCGAGCATGCAATTAATTTAATACAGAATCTGGGTGGCAAGATTCGAGAAATCGATTTTTCCCCGTTTGTGGCGACCGGATCAATGGTTTTCGACGGCCCAATACTCGCTGAGCGCTTAGCGTCTTTAGGCGACTTTATTGAAAGTCACCGAGAAGACGTGCACCCAGTGGTCTGCAATATTATTGATAAGGCAAAGGCTTATTCTGCCGTTGACCTCGTTAACGAATACTACCGGCTTCGCCAACTCAGGTGTACAGCGTATACCGAATTGAAAAAGATTGATGCGCTAATGGTTCCTACTGCCGGGACAATTTACAAGATTAAGGAAGTTGAATCAGATCCGATCGCACTCAATGCGAACATGGGTTACTACACTTACTTCGCCAACCTGCTCCAGCTTTCGGTCCTTGCCGTACCGGCTGCACTTCGGGAAGATGGGCTTCCCTTTGGGGTATGTTTCATAGCAGGTCCACAGGAAGACGCGGCGCTCATTTCGCTTGGCGATCGCTTTCAAAAAGCAACGAAGTTAAGCTTAGGCGCGAGCTAGTAGGCTACCAACTCTTGCGTCTCTCCTTGCTGCCTCATGCTCGTCGAACGGCAGCTTGGTCTTTTACTGGAAATGCATGAGCCTTGCCACTTCCATCACCTTGACCACACCGATGCTTTTTGGAGTGAGCTGGGCAAGGTGATGCCGGCCTATGGCGAGCGCAAGGAGTGGCTGCGTGTCTATCAGTGTGTGCCTGGAAACTGAAGGAAGCTATTCAAGCGGGCTGGCGCACACGGATACACTAGCTCCACTCTAAATCTAGAGTCAATATTCATTCTACAAATCGTTTAAACGGAGCTGGTCTGGAAGAAACTTCTTGATGATTCACCGTATACATTAAGTTAAACAGCCTCTAACAAATCGATCGCCTGGAGTAACACAACAATGTTAGGGAGCTTTGCGCTATTGTTCGCCGCTGTTGGTGTAGGAATGCTTGTTGGGTCTGTTGGGGTCGGCGGGATTCTGCTTCCTTCGGCATTAACAATGCTTACTGGCATGGCAATCCACAAGAGCATGGCGACCTCGCTATTCACGTTTATTTTTGCGGGGGTTGCTGGCACGCTCTTTTTTCAGCGGCAAGGAAGTATTGATTGGAAATTAGCGAAACCGGTTTGCGCTGGGGCTGCAGTTGCGGGTTTCTTAGGTGCATGGGCAAATTCAAGGTTGAACGCGCCCTCCCTGGCGTTTATTTTTGCCATCATTATCATCCTCGCTGGAATTTATACGCTTCGATCAGGTGGTATGGAAGCGCAGGCCGTATGGGGAAACCATCCACGGAGACAGCGCCTTCTATTGGTGGGCATTGGCGCTGTGGCCGGATTTGGTTCCGGACTGACAGGGGTTGGTGGCCCAGCTTTATCTGTGCCCCTTATGGTTTTATTTGGATTCCCCGCCTTGACAGCTATCGGAGTAAGCCAGGTCATTCAGGTAGTGGGGGCTACATCCGGTACATTAGGCAATCTTCGTTACGGGTCAATCGATTTTGGAGTCGCTGGACTAATTATCACCTTTGAAATAGGAGGCGTATTTCTCGGTGCTCATATTGCTCACATCGTGGATACACACATACTTAATAAATTCGTTGGAATACTCTGCATCGTAGTGGGTGCGGTTTTCCTGTTTCGTAGCATTGCTTAGTTGCTGGTGATACGGCCTATCTTACAGGCGATCCGCCAGGCCAACTTTCTCCGCCATCCATTAATGCAAGTCTCAGGAGATGTCTGGGTTTCGGATATTCATCGTGTACAGGCCGTAACGTGAGTGAACACTGATTAACACTACCGGTAACCGTCGTGGTTGCAGGCGTCGCAGGTAGTGATGAAAAATGATTGGTTGAGGGTATAGGGGCTGGGGAATGGATGAATAGCGCCGAGATGACGGGCGAAATGCGGATATTGGCCAGGGGAGTTTTGGTAGACGAAAAGGGTTTTCCTCTTCGACGAAACTTTACCTCACTGCATCCCGATTCAACAGCCCGAATTTTGACAGGAGTGAGGGGTTGAACTCATTGATAGCAGTCCATGACGAAGTAATATGGCAAAAAAGAATCTGCTGGCGGAACCCTATCGGAACAAGTGGCGGGTTTGGGATCTGAATGAGTGGCGGTTTTCATCGGACTACGCAGTCTGCTGCAAAATTGCTGCACTGTGTCCGATAAATTGCGGTATATTGTAATAACACACGGTATAAACAAGTGATTGATTTAATAGCGAATAAGCTCGGAATCCGTACCAGATAAGGCGCTCTGAAGGGACTCAAAATCCGCCGCTGGTAACAGTGTGGGGGTTCGAGTCCCCCTCCCGGCACCAAGAATTTTTGCGGGTTTTTGGACTTTCTCAACCCGTTGCCCATATTTATTTGCAAATTTTAGCTTTAGACATCACAGGCTTGACGGCTATCCCCCCGTTTTTAAATGCAATGCTTGGTCATTCCCCTTGCGGGGCGACCTAAGGAAACTCTGCAAAACCCCCACCTTCACGTCCCGTACTTGAGCTCATTGTGTCAATATTGAGTCGGCGCTGAACAATCCTCAATGCGTTGATATTGTTTGAAAAAGTGAGCATTTTCGGTCGTCGAAATCGCAGGCTCGTGCGTTAAACACGGAGCTTTCCTGCAAATTTCGACGAGGTTTCGCGCA